>OIXH01000010.1_pt1 | contig 251047 bp, 219 predicted proteins | sample 1587741 | NCBI WGS metagenome assembly OIXH01 (sample SAMEA3888916, study PRJEB22519) | human gut metagenome | biome: human gut; feature: human-associated habitat; material: faeces | place: Denmark | collected 2011 | reverse complement strand
CCATTATGAGCTGTATAGCGTCAATTGCACAAAAGGAAAATCTGAAAAACAGGGAGTCTTTGGATTTAGACGATATCGCAAAGAAATTAGAACTGTTACATTCCTATGATGACCAGATCGCGGCAGCAAAACAGGAATATAACAGCTCACAGATGTTCCATGTGATGGATGAAGCAATAGAACGCGGCGAACAGATGGCAAAAGAAGCGAAGAAAAATGAGCCGAAGACAGAAGAAGAGAGAAGAGAAGAAGCAATCAAGGAAGCAAACGGAACAGAAGATAGCGAAGGAATGCTTTCTGAAATTTTAGATGAGCAGTTAGATACGATAAGTGATGACAATGGAACGGACACACTGGTAATTTCCGGTAAGGGAATGGAGTATTGTAAGCAGTTATATGCTGCGGAATCTGAAAACCAGACAGAAGAAGCGGATGCAGAAAATTTAAGATTGAAATCTATGCAGAAATAGGATATCGTAATTTTGTGAAATCATTCATAAAAATGAAATGGAGGTATCAGGATCATGGGAAAAAGATTAGTTGCATATTTTTCAGCAAGTGGAGTCACAAAGGGACTGGCAGAAAAATTAGCGGAAGCGATAGAAGCGGATATTTTTGAAATAGCACCGGTGGAACCGTATACAGAGGCAGACCTCAAGTGGACGAATCCACTGGCACGATGCAATAGAGAAAAAGCCGGCAAAAAAGACGTGGCAATAAAAGAAACGGTACAGGATATGGACAGCTACGAGACTTTGTATATCGGTTTTCCGATCTGGTACTGGGCTGCACCAAATATCATTAATACGTTTGTAAAGCAGTATGACCTTTCAGGAAAGAAAATTGTACTTTTTGCAACCTCCGGTGGCAGCAATATCGGAAAGACAGCCGAGAAGTTAAAACCATATCTGAGCGCAGGAGCCGAAATTGCAGGCGCAGAAGTTTTGAACCAGGACCCGAGTCTGGAAGAATTGAAGCAGTGGGCAGTGTGGTAATTTCACAGAGAAAAAATCATGCTGTACACAAAACGCAGGATTTTCGAGCAATGGAGGTCTTTGTGAAGTTAGGGCAGATCAGGACACCGGAAGATGTGTATGATTGGATGGATGAAAATATCCAATACGGCTGGCTGGATACAGAAAACGGGCAGCATATCGGAGAAATGAAGAATTTCAGAAAATCATATCGTACTATGTCTTTAGAAGAAATTTTGGAATACAGGTTTGGAACATGCATTGAACAGGTCGCACTTATGAAATTTTTACTGGATAAGATCCGGGTTGAAAATAAGATGTTCTGCTGCAGAATCTATGAACCGGATGACTATGGAAATTTAGAAGATGATGAGCATATGCACTGCTTTGTCCTGTTTTATCGGGATGAAAAAGTCTATCATATGGAACATCCTAATTTTCAAAAAAAGGGAATATATGAGTATGCTTCAGAAGATGAGGCAATCAAAGCAATCGTAGATTATTATGTGGAGTTGCGTGGTGGCAAAGAAAGTCCCACGACGCAGTTCTATGAAGTCCCGCCGGGGATGTCATTTCAACAGTTTAATGCATTTATCAATCACCAGTAGATAGGTATTAGTTTGGAAGATCATAAAATGGAATGAGTGCAGGCTCGTAAACCATGCCGTATGATTGACAAAGGACAAAATTATTGAGTGAGTGATGCTCATGATATCATAGGAACCAGACAGGAGTGTTGGTATGCCCCTTGTCAAGTAGACAAGGTAAATATCATGTATCCTTTCTGGTTCCTGTTTTTTTGTTCTATAGGATTAGAGAATCTGAGAAAAATCAATTGATAGAATGAGTGTTTTGGACTACAATGAGAGAAATGGGTGAATAATGAGACTAAAAGTGAGACCAATGAGACTAAAAATGAGACCAATCCGGTCGAAGATAAGAATTTTAAGATAGATTAGCAAAGAGAAAATATCCATGCAAATATTTGTAGACGCAGATGCCTGTCCGGTGGTGGACATCATAGAAAAAATTTCTAAAAAACATCATATCTCCGTAACCCTGCTATGTGACACCAATCATGTCCTGCACTCGGATTACAGTGAAGTGATTGTAGTGGGTGCCGGGGCAGATGCGGTCGATTATAAATTGATCAGTATTTGCCATAAGGGAGATGTTGTCGTGTCGCAGGATTATGGGGTGGCTGCAATGGCGTTAGGAAAAGGAGCGTATGCCATTCATCAGTCCGGTAAATGGTACACAGATGACAACATTGATCAAATGCTGATGGCAAGGCATCTGAATAAAAAAGCCAGAAGAAGTTCGAATAAGAATCATTTTAAGGGAACGAAAAAACGGACAGAAGAGGATGATGCGAGATTTGCACAGTCATTTGAAAAACTTCTGCTGATGGCACAGGAAAGAAGAGAGTCAGAATGAGAGAAGTGAAAACCGGAAGATATGGAGGAATTTAAGATGATGCACGAAAATGAGAAAAAAGAACAGTTCAAATCCTATGTGAGTTTTTATAAAAGTATTATAGATCAGGACAGATGTGCGGTTGTGATCTGCAATCTCAAGCATGAGATTATTTATATGAATCCGGCGGCAGTGTTGAATTATGAGAAATGGGGTGGAGACAAGCTGATCGGAAGAAGTCTCTTAGGGTGTCATAATCCAAAATCGGGAGAAAAAATACAGCAGGTGCTTGACTGGTTTGCGGCAGATGAAAGCCACAACATAGTTTACACATCTCATAATGAAAAGCAGAATAAGGATGTGTATATGGTGGCATTGAGAGAGGATGGAAAATTAATCGGATATTATGAGAAGCATGAATACAGGAATGCAGAGACCATGAAACCATATGATCTGTGGTAAAGCGAAAAATACAATGACATAAACAGGGGAGGCAGTTCAATGCAATTACCATATTCTGAGGAATTAAATATTGAGTATTTAGGGCAATTATTCAGGAATACAACGGAGTGTTACAAATTTTTCTGGTTTAAAGCGATTGTGAAAAAAGTAACAAAAGGAAAACTGGAATTGACCTATGAAGAGTTAGTGGATGAGATGATCGCGGATGCGTGGTATATGGTAACGGAGTATCATCTGAATCTCGGACCAAAAGATACATTAGAGAGTCTGGTCACGCTGATAAAGCAAAAGAATCCGGAGTTAAAATCCAAAGAGGAAAAAACGGTTATTATAGATTTTTTGAAAAATACGGAGGACAAAGAGCTGATCAGTAAAAAGCGGGCATTGACCTATAATGTACCGTATCGTTTGCAGTCTCCTTTTTTAGAAAATCTAAAAGGGAAGGATTGGAATGTTGGAGAAACTAAGTTAATAGAAAAAATCAATCAGGAAAACCGCCTGATCTATTATTTTACAGCATTGAACGGTCTTGCAACGAAAATTATCATACAGAAGGACTGGGCAGAATATATCGTAAAAAATCAGCAGATTATCTGGGGCTGGCTTGAATACAATATGATCTTATACATTCAAAAACGCAATCCGAATGTTCCGGGAATTGCAGATAAACTGTATCCGCCAAAGGAGCGTAAACTCGAAAAAATAAAGAACTACTGGAAACTTATTTTATCCTTAGAACCGATCCGTGAAATCTATGGGGATGAGATATTGACGGAGCAGAACATTTCTATCGATCATTTTGTACCATGGTCCTATGTGGCACATGATGAAATGTGGAATCTGAATCCTACGACAAAGAGCATCAACAGTTCTAAAAGCAACAATTTGCCGGATTGGGAAACATATTTTAAAAAACTTGCACAACAGGAATACCGTTCATATCAGTTAATGTGGAAAAATGACATAGTTCATAAAGAATTTGAAAAATGTGCAAAAGAACATATCAACAGTGACGATATTCGCTATCGTGTTTATAGAAGAGGACTGGAGTATCCTGTATTTGCAGAAGAATTGAAGTCCATTATTTTGCCGGTATACCAGTCGGCACAGAACTGCGGATTTGGCAGGTGGAAGTATTCGAAAGAAGGAAATGTTTGCTGATAGTAAGAATGATCACTATACGGTTATACGAAAATAACAGACGTTTATCCTTGTTATTATTATATAGATATTATTTTTTGGTAAAATAAGCCGGGAGGAGAAGTAATGTGAAAACAGTACGGGTAGTTGCAGCAATTATCAGAGCAAATAATGAAAAAGGAGAATCTGTCATTTTTGCAACCCAGCGGGGTTATGGTGAATTGAAAGGTTTATGGGAGTTTCCGGGTGGAAAAATAGAAGAAGGAGAAACACCACAGGAAGCATTGAAAAGAGAAATATTAGAAGAACTGGATACAGAAATCACCATTGGAGAGTTAGTGGAAACGATAGAATATGACTATCCGACATTTCATCTTTCGATGGATTGCTTCTGGTGTGAGGTAATAAAAGGGGATTTGGTGTTAAAAGAACATCAGGCAGCACGATGGTTAGATCAAAATTCTTTAAGTGAGGTCGAGTGGCTGCCGGCAGATATTGCACTGATTCGCAGATTGCAGAATCGAGATGGACTGAGATAGGGAAATATTTGGAATAAAACATATAGCAATCGGCAGGTTGAGTTGCCAATTGCTATATGAAAAAAATATTTTTTAATATTACAGTTTACGTCCAATATCAGCAAAATAATATTACCATCTATTTTAAAGATGGTAAAAAATCAATTTGCATTGTGACAAATGATATCAAACCAGGCATGGTCTATAGACATTACATATATTCCGATCAGGCGTGGCTTTTTATATCTGACAGCCATTATTGATTGGCACAGCCGCTGGGCAGACAACATTATGATTGAGCGCTGGTTTCGCAGCTTCAAGTATGAAGAAGCCTACCTGACACAATATAATAACATCAAAGATGCCAGAACTGCCATCGGACAGTATATCCACACTTACAACTTTGAACGGCGTCATTCTGCACTTGACTATCAGACACCGGCTGAATGCTACTATCCGGCAATGCTGTTGCCATATGTAGCTTAGCATAAATGGAACAGGGGGAGAGTTCCTCTACTTTCCCAGTGTTCCCTGTAACTGATCAACCATATCAGTTCATTATAAAAATCTCAGATTTTGTCTTGACAATTGAGCCACTATAAATATATCATTTAAAAAAACTTATATGGGATCGAATAAAAATAAAGGTTACGAATATGATGCAGACAGGCTGTATTCCTCTCAAAAGGATAAGGAGAAGCAACTCCAGTTGGAAAAGGAAAGCCGACATGGATGAAAAGCCAATGAAAGCTATAAATATCGTAGATAAGAAGACTACAAAGATCAAAGCTCCTGATGTGGAGATTAAAATTGATGTAGAGCATAGTTCCAGTATTGAGAAGAGGGAAATTGACGGTGTGACTTATTTGCCGGTTCCGTTGTCTGCTACTTCAGATATTGAGATAGATGGTATAAGAATAATATAATTTTGGAGCGCTTTATGAAGAAGAAAAATATTTTTGCAAAAAGAATAATCGGAGCTATTTTGATAATGCAGATGATAGTCATGACCTGTTTATCAGTGGTGGTAATAATGGAAATTACTAAAAATAGCAAAAATACTGCAATCAACAATCTGCAGACAATTGTACAGGAGAGAAGCCAGATTGTGGATAATTATGTACAGGAATCCGAGGTGATTCTGTCAGCATACAGTAAGGCAGGAGAAATTTTGAATGTCCTCAAAAATCCGGAAAATAAATCAGCAATTGATGCGGCACAGAAATATACGGAATCCTTTTCTGAGGATATAAATAATCTGGAGGGATTGTATACAAGTGAATGGAATACCCATGTACTTGCCCATACCAATGCCGGGGTGGTTGGTATTACTACAAGAGAAGGAGATTCGTTAAAAGCATTACAGGATATACTGATTGCTACGGATGGGGTATATAATACAGGAATCATTATATCACCGGCAAGCGGCAATCAGATTGTCTCCATGTATCGGGCGATTTATGATGAAAGTGGGAATCCTGCAGGACTTGTTGGGGGTGGAATTTATACTGAGGGGCTTGTGAATAAGCTGGACAGCCTTGGAATGAATGGAATGGAGCATGCGACTTACTGCATGATTAATGTAAAGGATCATAAATATATTTTCCATAATCAGGCGGAAAAGGTTGCCACAGAAACAGAGGAAGAGTATCTGCTGCAGTTATGTGAGAAATATAAGGATACTGCGAATAGTGCCGGTGGTTATGTAGAGCACAAAGAGAATGGAAAAGACTATATTGACTCTTATTATTATATGGCAGACCGTGGATGGCTGTTTATGATTAATGATGATGAAGATGAATTATTTGCGGCTGTTGTTTCTGTAAGAAATCAGTTGTTGATTATGTGTGCAATCATATTACTGATTCTTGGTATAGTATCCGCTGTAATTATCACCAGAATGATGTGTCCTATGATGCCTATTGAAAATGGTATAATAAAGCTACAACAGTTTGATTTAACATCTAACGATGATATTAAACAGCATGAGACACATAGGGACGAACTTGGAAATATTTCAAAAGCTATAGGTAATTTAATTACATCATTAAGAGGTATGGTACAGACTTTGATGGAGTGTTGTGGCACTTTAGAAGAAAATGCTCACAATCTTCATGATTCTGCAATTGAAATGGTAGATAGCACAACAGACCAAAATACTGCTACACAACAATTATCGGAATCACTAGAAAATACCAATAAAACTGTAGATAATGTATATAAAGAGGTAAAACATATTAATGATATTGTAGAAGCCATCGCTTCACAAATTACAGAAACATTGCAGATGAGCAAAAAGGTAAAACTGGATGCGGACGATATGTGTAATAATGCACAGCAGGCATATGAAAATGGAAAACAAGAACTTGACAGCACCAGATTATCCGTAGAACATGCTATTGATAGTTTGAATGAATTATCTAAAATTAATCAATTAGCAACTGAAATCCTAAGCATAGCCAATAAAACGAATCTTCTTTCCCTGAATGCTTCGATTGAAGCAGCAAGAGCAGGAGAAGCCGGAAAAGGCTTTGCGGTTGTAGCAGAGGAGATCGGTGCATTGGCAGATACTTCAAAAATGACCGCAATAAATATTCAAACGATATGCAATGAAGCAAACAATAGTATTGAGGTGGTAAACAATTGTTTTGGTAAGATTATAACTTATATGCAAAACAGTGTTGTAGGACAGTTTGAAAGTTATGCAAAACAGTCTGATAACAACAGTGCAATAGCAGAAAATATCCAAAACTTAATGGAAGAAATTACAAAATCCATTGAAACAATGATTACTTCTACATCCCAGATTAACGATCATATGGAAGAAATTCATGATATTACAGCACAAAATCAGAATGCAATCGATAGTATTGTAGAAAAAAGCGAAAAACTCTCTGATGTTTCTGATACAATTCAGCATCAGGTAACACAGAATCAAACAATTGCAAAACGAATTTCTGATATTGTAAATAAATTTACAATAAATTAACAAGCAATAATAATTGAGCTACTTAAATAGACCTCAGAAAATATAGAAAAATGGTGCATCGTTCAACTTATTATTCACATCTAAATGTTTCTTTAATATAATAATGGCGTGTTTGTTGTACCAAAAAATCAGAAAAGCATATTATTATAAAGTGATAAGAGAGGCTGAAACCCCTGTGGTTTCGGCCTTTTTTCAGGATTCCAAAGGCGATTTTGACAGTCAAGAAGTATGAAAAGCATACTTACAGACCGCTGATTTTCAGTAGTACGGAATCGTGCCATGTGGAGACAGTTGTTCTTTTGTCCCAACTAAAATAAAAGCCGGATGATTACACTAATGTCACGATTGAACTTGATGATGTGGATATAACATCTGCAGAGACTAAGGCAACAACTGTCTTTTTGTTGTTCCAATAAATAAACAAAAGTAGTTTTATCACGCAGAATTTGTTATAATAGAACATATTTGAAAGAGGAAGGGAGAATTTACATGCAGGAATATGTAATGGGAAATGGAGCGATTGCGCTTGGTGCATTGGCGGCAGGTGTCAATCTTGTGTCCGGATATCCGGGAACTCCATCTTCCGAAATTGTGGAAACAATATCCAAGTACCCGCATGACGGGGTGCATTTGGAATGGTCAGTAAATGAGAAGGCAGCGATGGAGGTTGCTGCAAGTGCAGCATATGGTGGCGCACGGACGATGGTCACGATGAAGCAGGTGGGTCTGAATGTGGCAGCCGATCCGCTGATGTCGCTTGCGTACGTGGGCGTAAAGGGCGGTATGGTCGTTGTATCAGCTGATGATCCGGGACCGATTTCTTCCCAAACGGAGCAGGATACAAGACGGTTCGCAGACTTTGCACGTATTCCGGTTTTTGATCCATCTTCCCCGGAAGAAGCATATGAGATGATACAGGACGCATTTGCATATTCGGAGAAATATAAGACACCGGTTCTGTTCCGTCCGACGACACGTGTCTGCCATGCGTATGCGTCGATTGAGAATCCGGCCAACAATGGACCCAAAGCATATGATGGCTTCGTGAAGGATTCAAAGAAATGGGTCATCTTCCCGCGGTTATCATACATGAATCATGCGATGATCGAGCAGCGGAATGTTGAAATCGGAAAAGACTTTTCTACATATAAATGGAATCGTGTGGAAGGCGGAAATTCCAGGAAGGCAGTGATCACGTCAGGAATCAGCTATGCTTATGCAAAGGAATATCTGAAAGACCACACCGATATCAAGCTCATCAAGCTTGCGACTGCGTACCCTCTGCCGGAGGATTTTCTGCTGCAGGCACTCGAGGGCGTGGAGGAACTGCTCTGTGTGGAGGAGTTAAGTCCGTATATTGAAGAACAGATTCTGAAGCTTGCCGGGAAGCATGCGCTCTCCATCAAGGTGTCAGGAAAATTAGATGGAAAAGTGCCGGCAAGTGGCGAGAACAGTTCGAATCTGGTCGCAGATATTTTGAGTGAGTTTCTTGGTACGGAGAAGCTCGTGCGTGGGTATGATGGCAGCGACGCACCATCTCTTCCGATGCGTCCGCCGGTATTGTGCGCAGGATGTCCACACCGCGCATCGTTCTATGCAGTGAAGCAGGCGATGAAGGGAAAGAAAGCGTATTTCTGTGGCGATATCGGATGTTATACACTTGGAAATGCGATGCCGCTTGATATGGTTGACACATGTCTTTGCATGGGCGCCGGAATTACGATGGCACAGGGCTTCCACTGGATTGATGGGGAAGGCACATGCTTCGGATTCGTGGGCGATTCGACATTCTTTGCATCGGGTATGACGGGTGTCGTAAACGCGGTGTACAACAACGCAGATATGATTCTCTGCGTGCTGGATAATTCGACAACGGCGATGACCGGCCATCAACCGCATCCGGGAATCGGACGGAATATGATGGGACAGTTTGTGGATAAGGTAGACATCGCGAAGGTGTTAGAGGGAATCGGCGTGCATAAGATTATAACCGTCAATCCGTTGGATCTTGCTGCGTCGGTGGCTGCTGTGCAGGAATGCGATAAGCTTCCGGGCGTGAAAGCGATTATCTTCAAGTCGCCGTGTATTGCGATTTCCAAGCCGGACGGCAAATGCCGGATATCGGAGCAGTGTATCAACTGTAAGAAATGTATTCGTGAGATTGGCTGTCCGGCACTTATTACCGTAGATGGAAATGTGACGATCGATGAAAACTTATGCACCGGTTGTGGCTTGTGCAGTCAGATCTGCCCGGTTCATGCCATTGGTGACGATACTCAAAAAGGAGGTGCCATATCATGAAGAAAGATATATTGATCTGTGGTGTCGGCGGGCAGGGAACCGTGCTGGCATCCAAAATTATTGCGGCATCTGCGATGGATGAAGGCTCGGCAGTTCATTCGGCAGAGACGATTGGTATGGCACAGAGAGGTGGTTCGGTAACGAGCCATGTGCGTATCGGGGAGGCATATGCACCACTGATTCCACAGGGGGCGGCAGATATGATTCTGGCGTTTGAGCCGGCGGAGGCTGTGCGGAACTTAGGGTATCTGAAAAAGGATGGAATCGTGATCGTGAATCGTGTACCGGTAAAACCGGTGACAGAATCTTTGCAGGATACCGGGTACGACGGCACAGAGATGATTGCATATCTGCAGAAGAAATGCAGCTGTATCGTAATCGATGCAGAGAAAATCTGTGCACCGTTTGGCTCGTCGCGATATTTCAATATCGCTATTCTGGGTGTGGCAGTTGGAAGCGGACGGCTTGGCATCAGCAAGGAAACCGTGCTTGCAGAGCTTGAAAAGCGCGTGCCGTCAAAATATGTAGAGACAAACAAAGCGGCATTTTACGCAGGTGTTGAAGTGGGAAGCGGAAAAAAGCTGTGATAGAGAAAACGACGTATAATCAGTCGATATCATAAATCGTATTTGGAGGAGAAACCAACCATGAAATTAACAGAGTTACAGTTGTCACAGGTAGACGCACAGATTAAGCGTCTGCTCCGGACAGACAGTTATTATGGCAGAATTTATAAAGAAGCAGGAATCACAGGTGTTTCAAGTCAGGAGGAGTTTGAACAGCTTCCGTTCTCCAGCAAGGCAGATCTTCGAAATGCTTATCCGCTTGGAATCCAGGCGGTACCGGATGAGGAGGTGGTACGAATCCATTCTTCGTCCGGAACGACAGGTAAGCCGGTAATCATTCCTTATACAGCAAAGGATGTGGATGACTGGGCGATTATGTTTGCACGCTGCTATGAAACAGCAGGCATCACAAACAAAGATCATATTCAGATTACAGCCGGTTATGGTCTGTGGACGGCGGGAATCGGATTCCAGGCAGGCTGTGAGAAGCTTGGCGCAATGGCAATTCCGATGGGACCGGGGAATACAGACAAGCAGATTCAGATGATGATGGATCTGAAATCGACCGTTCTTACTGCGACCTCTTCGTATGCATTGCTTCTGGCGGAGGAAATCAATAAAAGAGGAATCCGCGATCAACTGTATCTGAAGAAAGGCATTTTTGGTTCCGAGCGCTGGAGTGAGAAGATGCGTGAATACATTAAAAGGGAGCTTGGAGTTTCTCTTTATGATATCTATGGCCTGACGGAGATTTACGGACCGGGCATCGGGATCAGCTGTGATGAAAATGCGGGTATGCATTATTGGGATGATTATGTATATATTGAGATTGTTGATCCGAAGACACTTCAGCCGGTTCCGGACGGAGAAGAAGGAGAGATTGTTATAACAACACTTGTCAAGGAAGGCGCACCGCTTCTGCGATTCCGGACACATGATATCTCTAAAATTATTCCGGGAGAATGTGCATGTGGCAACAAATATCCTCGTCTTGATATAATTAAGGGACGTAGTGATGATATGTTCAAGGTACATGGTGTCAATATGTTCCCGAGTCAGGTAGAAGAAATCCTTGGCATGGTTGATGGTGTATCGAGCGAATATAACATTAACATCGCACATGATGAAGCACATAACCGTGACATCATCATGGTGACTGTTGAGGCGGAAGGCCGTGTGGACTTCGAACAGACAGGTCAGACGATTAAAAATCTGTTCAAGTCGAAGATGAGTGTCACACCGAAGATCAATGTTGTGCCGGTTGGAACATTACCGCGAACAGAGAAGAAGGCAAAGCGTGTGATCGATCACCGCGAGGTGTAGGGAAAAGTATCTGATTGATAGAAGAGAACAAAGGATTTTTGTTCTCTTCTTTTTTCCGGAGGAGGCAATTTCTCCCTTGCTTTATTCGGAGGACTATGATAAACTATCTTTCGGTAACAGACAACTGTATTTGACACAAAGACATATGGAAACAAATGTCTGCGGTAAACAAACAATTGTCTTTAATGGAAAAGCATGGAGGAAAAATGGACAGAGCAACCGGTTATTATGTGGTAAGGAGCAAGGCAGTACCGGAGGTGCTTTTGAAGGTGGTGGAAGCCAAGCGGCTTATAGAAACCGAAAAGGTGCGTTCCGTACAGGAGGCTGTGGACGCCGTAGGTATCAGCCGGAGCTCTTTTTACAAGTACAAAGAGGATATTTTTCCGTTCCATGAGGATTCGCAGGGAAGCACCATTACCCTGACGTTCCAGATGGAGGATGAGCCCGGACTGTTGTCGGAGGTTCTGGGGATTGTGGCAAAATACGGAGCCAATATCCTGACCATCCATCAGAGTATTCCCATCAACGGCATGGCATCGCTGACCCTGAGCATTCAGATTTTGCACACCACGCAGGATGTTTCCGGCATGATTGGAGACATGGAGCGGACAAAGGGTGTGCACTATGTAAAAATTCTGGCGAAGGAATAAGATGCAGCAAAAGAATAAAGAAAGCAGAGGAAAAGACATGATTAAAATTGCAGTACTCGGATATGGTACCGTAGGAAGCGGCGTAGTAGAGGTTATCGAGAAGAACAAGGACATGGTAAACAAGAAAGCGGGCGAAGAGCTTTCCATTAAATATATCCTGGACTTAAGAGATTTCCCCGGAGACCCTTACGAAAACAAGGTAGTGCATGATTACCAGACCATCGTAAACGACCCGGAAATCCAGATTATCTGCGAAACCATGGGTGGCACCGGTGCTGCGTATGAATTTACCAAACAGGCGTTGCAGGTGGGAAAAAGCGTATGTACATCCAATAAAGAGCTTGTTGCGGCACACGGACCGGAGCTTCTTACCATGGCAAAGGAACATAAATGTAATTATCTGTTCGAAGCCAGTGTGGGCGGCGGTATTCCCATTATCAGACCCTTGAATTACTCCCTGACAGCAGAAAAAATTGAGTCCATTACCGGTATCTTAAACGGTACGACCAACTACATTCTGTCCAAGATGGAAAAAGAAGGAGCGGACTTTGATGCCGTATTAAAGAGAGCACAGGAAAAGGGCTATGCGGAAAGAAATCCCGAGGCCGATGTGGAGGGGTATGATGCCTGCCGCAAGATTGCTATTCTTTCTTCCCTGATGCTGGGTGAAAATGTAGACTACCGCAAGGTTTATACAGAGGGTATTACGAAAATTACCGCAACGGATTTTGCCTATGCAAAGGAAATGGATATGTCCATCAAGCTTCTTGCCATGAGCAAGGAAGTGGGAGATGAAACACTTGCCATGGTGGCGCCGTTTATGATTTCGGCGGATCATCCTCTTCATATGGTAAACGGTGTGTTCAATGCGGTGTTTGTTCACGGCAACATGCTGGGCGATTCCATGTACTACGGCAAGGGAGCAGGAAAGCTTCCCACCGCCAGCGCGGTTGTCTCCGATGTCATCGACTGTGCAAGACATATCGGCAAGGTGATTATGTGCTTCTGGGATGCGACGGATGCCAAACTGATGAACGTAGAAGAGGCGGAAAATAAATTCTTCTTCCGTGTAAAGAGCGGCAACGGAGAAAAGGTAAAGGCTGTATTCGGTGAAGTGAAGTCCGTAAAGCTTTCCGGCATGGACGAGGAAGAGGCATTTGTAACCTCCCTTATGAAGGAAAAAGATTTTACGGAAAAATACGAAAAAATCGCAGATATCTGTGTCGGAAACAGAATCCGTGTAAACGCAGATATGCAGTAATAGAAAATGAGGAATATGAGGAGAAAAATGCGAAAATAAAGTCGCAGGAAAGAAAGGTTTGGAAACTATTATGAAAAAAGTTGTAAAATTCGGTGGAAGTTCCTTAGCCAGCGCGGAACAGTTTATTAAGGTCGGCAATATTATCCGGGCAGATAAGGAGCGTGCTTATGTTGTGCCTTCCGCACCCGGCAAAAGATTTTCAAATGACACCAAGGTTACCGATATGCTGTACGGCTGCTATGCATTAGCAGATGAGGATAAGGATTTTTCCAAGGAGCTTGCCGCTATTAAGGCAAGATATCAGGAAATTATCGACGGTCTGCATCTGGAGCTTTCCCTGGAGGAGGAGTTCAAGACCATCGAAAAGAATTTCAAGGCGAAAACCGGAAGAGATTATGCGGCTTCCCGTGGCGAATACTTGAACGGTATTATCATGGCAGACTATTTAGGCTATGAATTCATTGATTCCGCAGAGGTTATTTTCTTTAAGGAAAACGGAGAATTTGATGCGGACCTTACAGACGAAGTGCTTTCCGCAAGACTGGAGGAATGTCCCAATGCCGTCGTTCCCGGATTTTACGGCGCTTACACAGACGGCAGGGTAAAGACCTTTTCCAGAGGCGGTTCCGATATTACCGGTTCCATTGTGGCAAAAGCGGTAAAAGCCGATGTGTATGAAAACTGGACGGATGTTTCCGGTTTCTTAATTGCAGATCCCCGTATTATCAAGGATCCGCAGGTCATTGAAGTTATCACCTACAAGGAACTCCGCGAGCTTGCCTATATGGGCGCAACCGTTCTGCATGAAGATGCCATTTTCCCGGTCCGTCAGCAGGGCATTCCCATCAATATCCGGAATACCAATGCTCCCGCAGATGAAGGTACATGGATTGTGGGCAGCACCTGCCAGAAATCCAAATACATTATCACGGGTATTGCCGGCAAGAAGGGCTTCTGCGCGGTAAATATTGAAAAGGACATGATGAACTCCGAAATCGGTTTCGGCAGAAAGGTTCTGCAGTCCTTTGAAGAAAACGGTATTTCCTTCGAACATGTGCCTTCCGGTATCGATACCCTGACGGTTTTTGTACATCAGGATGAGTTTATGCACAAGGAACAGAAGGTGGTTGCCGGTATTCACAGACTGGCAAATCCGGATTCTATTGATATTGAGTCAGACCTGGCGCTGATTGCGGTCGTGGGACGTGGCATGAAATCCATGCGCGGTACAGCGGGCAGGCTTTTCTCCGCACTGGCGCATGCCAACATCAACATTAAAATGATTGACCAGGGTTCTTCCGAGTTAAACATTATCATCGGTGTGGCAAACGAAGACTTTGAAAATGCCATCCGTGCCATTTATGCGATTTTTGTGGAAACACAGTTATAAACACAGTTTCTTTAGGAACAAAAAAGAGGCATCGCCCCATGAATGTTCATGTGACGATAGCCTCTTTTTTAGGTGGAACCCGGATTATTTCATGGATTCTTCCTGCTTCTTAATCATTCTACGAACCATTTCACCACCGATGGAACCTGCTTCACGGGAAGTCAGGTCACCGTTGTAACCTTCCTTTAAGTTTACACCTAATTCAGATGCAACTTCGGTTTTGAAACGGTCAAGAGCTGCCTTTGCTGCAGGAACTTCTACTCTATTAGACTTTGAGTTTGCCATAGTTTTTCACCTCCTGATTTTTTTACGGATAAGTGGATGAAAACCACTTATCCCGTTTTTGTGCCGGTCTTAAGTGTGTTTTTATCACTTATCTTGGTCTTAGTATGAGCAGAGTCCGGAAAAATATAATGGTAAGTTTTTCTAATGGGTGAAAACTTTTGCGGATGGTTTTTCAATTTTTTTATATAATAAGAAGAGACACAGAACATTCGGCAGAACCATCACCGCATTGATAAAATCCGTGAAACTCCAGACAATTTCCATGGGCAGAATGGCACCGAAATAAATCATGACAATGTAAATAAGATGGTAGGATTTTACCGCTGTTTTTCCGAAAAAATAAGTGACGCCTTTTTCTCCGAGATAGCACCAGCCGACCAGTGTGGCAAGGGCAAAGGCCATCAGGGAAAGAGAAAGAAAAGCATCCCCATGCGGTAAAAAGGTAAAGGCGGCAGTGGTAAGACCGGCATCACTGTAGGCTGCAGCGCTGCCGGGATGCGCAAGCATGCTGCTGATAATGGTAAATCCGGTGAGTGTGCACATGACGATGGTATCCCAGAAAACAGCGGTCATGGAAACAAGAGCCTGCCGCATGGGATTTTCGGAGGCAGAGGCACCGGCGGCGATGGCGGAGGTACCGATACCGGCTTCGTTGGTAAAAAGTCCCCGGGCAATGCCGAAGCGTGCCGCCATAAGAAAGGTACTGCCGCAAAATCCGCCCACAGCAGCTTTTTTCGTGAAAGCAGAGGATAAAATCAGTTGCAGGCTTTCGCCTAAATAACGGTAATTTTTACCCATTAATAAAAGGCAGGCGCCCATATACAGGATACTTAGGGGCGGTACCAGGCGGCTGCAAAAACTGCCGATGCTGCGCATGCCTCCCAAAATCACAAAGCCGCAGAGAACGGCGGCGCCGATGCCGATGACATGCGGAGACAGGTGAAAGGTACTGAAGGCGGCATCCGCCATGGCGGAGGACTGGGTGGTGCAGCCCACACCGAGGGCGGCAAATATCACGCACAGTGCATAGAATTTCCCTAAAAGTTTATTATGTAAGCCGTATTCCATCACATACATGGGACCGCCGCAGAGTTTGCCGGATGCATCTTTTCTGCGGTACAGGCAGCTTAGATAGCATTCACAGTAGGCAGTTGCCATGCCTAAAAGTCCGGTTAAAAAGCACCAGAACAGGGCGCCCGGTCCTCCGAGGGCGATAGCGGTGGAGACGCCCACAATATTGCCGGTGCCAAGAGTGGCGGCAAGGGTGGTGGCAAGAGTGGCAAAACTGTTAAGACCGTGTCCGGTGTGCGCATCGGATGGCTGTCTGTCCGGTACGGCGGCATTGTTTTCCCGTATGGCATTTTTTTCGGGGCGCAAGGACAGGCGGATGGCCTTTCCGATATATTTCTGGGGAAAAAATTTACAGGAAAAAAACAGATGAGCGGCGGACAATAAAAAAAGAAGCGGTCCGTTCCACAAAAACAGATTGACCTGTTCCAGACAGGCGGTTATATTTTCCATATAGAAATACCTCGTCTTTTGGTTCTGTACTAATATATATATTTTTTTTAGAATTTATTTATAATTTGTATATTGTTTTTAATGAGATATGTGTTATAGTGTATATATAACAAAGAAAGGGAGGAAGACTATGAACATTCAGAAATTTACACAGAAATCTATGGAAGCTGTGGAAGGATGCCAGAAGCTGGCATATGAATACGGTCATCAGGAGATTGAACAGGAACATCTGCTTTACAGCCTTCTGACCATAGAAGATAGCTTGATTTATAAATTGATTGAAAAAATGGAAATCAATGCGCCCCATTTCCAGAACAGGGTGGAGCAGGCACTACAGAAGCGCCCGAAGGTACAGGGCGGCGAGCTCCGTGTGGGAGCGGATTTGAATAAAGTGCTCATCTGCGCAGAGGACGAGGCAAAGAGACTGGGGGACGAATATGTTTCCGTAGAGCATCTTTTCCTGTCCATGATTCAGTATCCCAACAAGGAAATGAAGGCGATTTTTAACGAATACGGCATTACCAGAGAGCGGTTTCTGCAGGCTCTTTCCACTGTAAGGGGCAACCAGAGGGTGGTCAGCGACAATCCGGAGGCTACTTACGACACTCTGACCAAATACGGTCAGGACCTGGTGGAAAAGGCAAGAAGCCAGAAGCTGGATCCCGTTATCGGCAGGGACAATGAAATCCGTAACATTATCCGTATCCTGTCCCGTAAGACAAAGAACAACCCCGTTCTTATCGGTGAACCCGGTGTCGGTAAAACCGCCGTTGTGGAGGGTCTTGCCCAGCGTATCGTAAGAGGCGATGTACCGCAGGGACTGAAGGATAAAAAGATTTTTGCACTGGATATGGGTGCACTGGTTGCAGGTGCCAAGTACCGCGGCGAATTTGAGGAACGTCTGAAAGCCGTTCTGGATGAAGTAAAGAAGAGCGAAGGACAGATTATTCTGTTCATCGATGAATTGCATACCATTGTAGGTGCCGGTAAAACGGACGGCGCCCTGGATGCCGGCAATATGTTAAAGCCTATGCTGGCAAGAGGGGAACTGCACTGTATCGGTGCGACCACACTGGATGAATACCGGCAGTATATTGAAAAGGATGCGGCTCTGGAACGTCGTTTCCAGCCGGTTATGGTAGCGGAGCCTACGGTGGAGGATACCATTTCCATTCTCCGTGGCTTAAAGGAAAGATACGAAGTATACCATGGTGTGAAAATCATGGACAATGCGCTGGTAAGTGCGGCAGTGCTTTCCAACCGTTATATCACGGACAGATTTCTGCCGGATAAAGCAATTGATCTTGTGGATGAAGCCTGTGCGCTGATTAAAACAGAGCTGGACTCCATGCCCACCGAACTGGATGAATTACAGCGTAAGATTACCCAGCTTGAAATTGAGGAAACCGCGCTGAAGAAAGAAGATGACAGGTTAAGCCAGGAAAGACTGGCAGAATTGCAGAAGGAACTGGCAGAGCTTAAGGAAGATTTTGCCGGCAAGAAAGCCCAGTGGGACAATGAAAAGGCTTCCGTTGACAAGCTTTCCAAGCTGCGTGAGGAGATTGATGCGACCAACAGTGAAATCCAGATTGCACAGCGGGAAGGAAATCTGGAAAAGGCAGCCGAGTTATCCTACGGCAAGCTTCCTTCCTTGAAAAAGCAGCTGGAAATCGAAGAGGAAAATGTAAAAGGCAAGGGTATGTCTCTGGTGCATGAATGTGTATCCGAGGACGAGATTGCCCGCATTATTTCCCGGTGGACGGGTATTCCGGTAGCGAAGCTGACGGAAAGTGAAAGAAATAAAACCCTTCATCTGGATGATGAGCTGCACAAACGTGTGGTAGGTCAGGATGAAGCGGTTACCAAAGTGGCAGAAGCCATCATGCGTTCCAAAGCCGGTATCAAAGACCCCGGCAAGCCGATTGGCTCCTTCCTTTTCCTGGGACCTACCGGTGTCGGTAAAACAGAGCTTGCCAAGACACTTGCACAGGCATTGTTTGATGACGAGACCAATATGGTGCGTATCGATATGAGTGAGTATATGGAGAAATATTCCGTATCCAGACTGATCGGAGCGCCTCCCGGATACGTTGGCTATGAAGAGGGCGGTCAGCTTACCGAAGCCGTCCGCAGAAAACCCTATTCGGTTGTTCTTTTTGATGAAATTGAAAAGGCGCATCCGGATGTATTCAACGTACTGTTACAGGTGCTGGATGACGGACGTATTACGGACTCCCAGGGCAGGACAGTTGACTTCAAGAATACCATCCTCATTATGACCTCCAATATCGGCGCCCAGTACCTGTTAGACGGTATCAACGAAGACGGTACCATTAAGCCCGAAGCAGAGCAGATGGTAATGGAAGATTTGCGTGCTCACTTCAGGCCGGAGTTTTTGAACCGTCTGGACGAGACCATTCTCTTCAAGCCTCTTACCAAGGACAATATCAAGGGCATTGTTTCCCTGATTATTGCCGGATTGAACCGGAGACTGTCCGACAGAGAGCTTACCGTAAAACTGACGCCCGAAGCAGAGCAGTTTGTGGTAGACCATGCTTACGACCCGGTTTACGGCGCACGTCCTCTGAAGCGTTACATCCAGAAATATGTGGAAACCCTGTCTGCAAAGCTGATTCTGGCTGACGGAGTGGAAGAGGGCGACACCATCCTGATCGAAGTAAAGGACGATGCTCTTTCCGCAAGAGTGGAGAAAGGCAACAAATAAAAAGACCTTCAAATTTAATAATTAGGTTCTCGGAAAATCCGGTGACATTTCGTCACCGGATTTTTTTAGCAGATACTGTTCGGAACACTGTTATAAAGAGAAATGTTTATAAAATAAAAGCGGTTGTACAGAATGAAAATAAAAGATATAATAAAGTTAGGTAGAATGTTCTGCACGAAGTGCGAAAGTGCTTGGAAATTTGCAGGTAGGTTTGCAGGTAATGGAAAGGCATGGTGATGGAATGCTGACAAATACAATGAGGAAAGAACTGGTGGATGGCCTGTTAGGAATATTTTCCGATAATATTTTACAAATTATCCTTTATGGCTCGGTAGCAAGAGAAGACAATACATCAGAAAGTGATGTGGATATTGCCATTGTGATTAAAGAAGATATGGATGACAGGACAAGGGAAAAATTTATCATATGGTCAGCGGATATGGACCTTCGCTACGACAGAGTTTTTTCCATAGTGGATATTCAGGAAAAAAATCTTGAAAAATGGGGAAGCATACTTCCGTTTTATAAGAATGTGCAGAAGGAGGGGATTGTTCTTTGGAAGGCAGCTTAAAGGAACTGGCAGGCTATCGGATGGAAAGAGCCAATGAAATGCTTGAGGCCGCAAAAAAGAATTTGGAAATAGGTCAATATAAAACTTCTCTTAATCGTTCTTACTATGCAATTTTTCATGCAATGCGGGCTGCCAATATTTTGAAAGGCTTTGATTCGTCCAAACATTCCGGCGTAATTGCCTATTTCAACAGAGAATATTTGAAAAGTGGCATTTTAGAAAAAAATCTTTCGGTGATAATAAAAAACAGTGCATTTCTCAGAGAAAAATCGGATTATGATGATTTTTTCATTGCAAGCAGGAAAGATGCAGAAAAGCAATTAGAGGATGCGAATGCTTTCGTTATGGTGATTGAACAATTTTTGAAATGTAATTTATAATAGAAAATTAAGAAAAAGTAAGGAGAAATACCTATGATACCCAACGATCCGGTTATGTTATTAAGCTTTATCAACCTGAAACTGCGGGACTTCTATGGCAGTCTGGATGCCCTCTGCGAGGACCTGGATGTGGACAGAAAATCCATAGAGGAGAAGCTGGAGGGGATTGATTACCGGTATGATGCCGGTAAAAATCAGTTTGTATAAAATAAACAGATAATGACAGGCATGTTAAAATCATGTCGTATAAGACAAGCGGAAGCAGACATATACTCACACTAAGGAACAGCATAAACAGGGTGGCAGCTTTCATGAAAAAAGAGGAAGTGCGCTTGATTTTGTGTATTCTTATCAGTATGGGAATGTGTCTGCTTCTTGTTTTTTGCGGACAGCATATAAAAAGGGCGGAGCTGACAGCCCGGGCAATGGAAAATGCGGGAATGGAGAACGGAGAAGATGATGAGGAAGCGGAAGCTACGGAGATAAAAAAGATAGCGCTTACCTTTGATGACGGCCCGCACCCGGTGTATACCCCGAAACTGTTGGACGGATTACAGAAAAGAGGCGTAAAAGCCACTTTTTTTGTGACCGGGGAAAATGCCGAAGCCAACCCGGATATCATAAAAAGGATGCAGGAAGACGGACATTTAATCGGAAACCATACATACAGTCATATCCAGCTTACCTGCAGCAACCGCGACACGTTTAAGAAAGAACTGATTAAAACCAATGAAGTGATTAAAGAAATTGCGGATGTGGATGTTGTTTATGTGCGCCCGCCCTACGGTTCCTGGGATAAAAAGTTTGAAAAAGAATTAAATATGTTTCCGGTGCTGTGGAATGTGGACCCGCTCGACTGGTGCACGAATGACGCCGGTAAAATCACAAGGCGTATATTGCGGGATGCAGAGGAGGGGGACATTATTTTAATGCACGACTACTATGCCACTTCCGTAACGGCGGCGCTGCAGGTGGTAGATGCCCTGCAGGCGGAAGGCTATACCTTTGTCACCGTGGAAGAAATACTGTTCGACTGAAAACGAGAGCAGGTACGGAAGTGAAATGGGTACAGGAGAGAAAAAATGATGCCAGTACCCAAAAGAAATTCAAGTCTCCTGCAGAAAGCTTTGCGGGTAGACATATTTCCCAAAGAAAGGTATAATTCATGGAAGAAAGCTCCCATGGAAGGAAAATACCATTCGCGGAGGGCCACCGGAGGCAGTTATGGATTTATTTGAATATATGAGACAAAATAATATGGAGAAGGAGTCTCCGTTAGCGGCAAGGCTTCGTCCCACGACGCTGGACGAAGTGGTGGGACAGCAGCACATTATCGGCAAAGATACCCTGCTGTACCGCGCCATCAAAGCGGACAAGTTAAGCTCCCTTATTTTTTACGGCCCGCCCGGAACCGGCAAGACCACGCTGGCAAAGGTGATTGCCGGTACGACCAGTGCGGATTTTATGCAGATTAATGCGACGGTAGCCGGCAAAAAAGACATGGAAGACGTGGTGGAAAAAGCAAAGAACAACCAGGGAATGTATGGGAAAAAGACCATTCTGTTCATTGACGAAATTCACCGCTTTAACAAGGGGCAGCAGGACTATCTGCTTCCATTCGTGGAGGACGGCACCCTGATTTTAATCGGCGCCACGACGGAAAATCCGTATTTTGAGGTAAACGGCGCTCTGATTTCCCGCTCGCTGGTGTTTGAGCTGAAGCCCCTGAGCCGGGAAGACATTAAGACTTTATTAAACAGAGCCGTTTATGATAAGGACAAAGGAATGGGCTCCTACGATGCTGTGATTGAAGAGGATGCGCTGGAGTTTTTAGCGGAGCTTTCCGGCGGAGATGCCAGACATGCCCTGAATGCCATTGAGCTTGGCATTATGACCACCAACCGGGGTGAGGACGGCAAAATCCACATTACTCTGCAGGTGGCGCAGGAATGTATCCAAAAACGGGTTATGCGTTACGATAAAACCGGGGACAATCATTACGATACCATTTCGGCATTCATTAAAAGCATGCGGGGTTCGGACCCGGATGCGGCGGTGTATTATCTGGCGCGTATGCTGTACGCCGGAGAAAGTGTAACGTTCATTGCCAGAAGAATGATGATTTGCGCTTCGGAGGATGTGGGAAACGCGGACCCGCAGGCTCTGCAGGTGGCAGTCAGTGCGTCTCTGGCAGTGGAGAGAGTCGGCATGCCGGAGGCACAGATTATTTTATCCCAGGCGGCAGCCTACATTGCCACGGCGCCGAAGAGCAATGCGGCAAACAACGCCATTGCGGAAGCCATGCAGACAGTGGAACAGACGGGAAATCTGGCAATTCCTGTGCATTTGCAGGATGCCCATTATAAAGGAGCGGCAAAATTGGGACACGGAACCGGCTATAAATATGCCCATGATTATAAAAACAATTATGTGAAGCAGCAGTATCTGCCCTATGAGTTAAACGGCAAAGAATTTTACCGCCCGTCGGGCAACGGCTACGAAGTAAAAATCAGGGAACACATGAAACGCATCAAAAAAGAGGCGGAAGAGCAGGAATAAAAGCCGGGAAGCAGAAAAGCAAGAGACCAAAAGAAAAGCAAGAACCGGCAAAAGAAGCGGAAGAGCAGGAGTAAGAATGAAACGGGAAAAAGCCAAAATATTAGACAATAAGATTTTTTTGTACCTTACGGAATTCTTTTCGGGAATGTCCGTTATGGCGGTAGAGCTGGGAGCCAGCAGATTGCTGGCGCCGTATTTCAGTTCCTCCCAGATTGTCTGGACTATTGTTATCGGCACCATTATGATAGCCATGGCGCTTGGCAACATCTACGGCGGCAAGAGTGCGGATAAAAATCCCAACCCGGACAAGCTTTACGGCAGAATTATCATTTCCGCCATCTGGATTGCCTTAATTCCGGTTGTGGGCAAATACATTATTTTAGGTGTTTCGGCACTGCTCATTTTTACAGTAAACAGCAACTTCTTAATTATTGCAGCGTTTGCGGCGTGTATGCTGATTTTCGTATTTCCGCTGTTTCTTTTGGGAACGGTAACGCCTTCCCTGGCAAAATATTCCGTGGAAAATCTGGAAGAAAGCGGTAAGGTCATCGGTACGCTGGGAGCCTACAATACCATTGGCAGCATTATCGGTACATTTGTGCCGACCTTCATTACCATTCCGGCAGTGGGAACCTCCTTTACATTCCTAATCTTTTCGGGCATACTGCTGGTACTTTCCGGTATTTATTTTATCAGTGCACGGAGGGGTGCCAGGCGCCTGATTGTTTCGGGAATACTGCTTGTGTTATGCTGCGTCCTGGGACATTCCCAGTCCTTTGCTTTCTGGGAAAATGACCTTACCTATGAAGGAGAGTCTATTTATAACTACCTGCAGGTAAAGGAAAATAACAGAAGTGTGATTTTGTCCACCAATGTTCTGTTCGGTGTACAGTCCGTTTATATGAAAGAGGACGGACTTACAGGCATGTATTACGACTATGCCATGGCGGCACCGCTGATGGTGGAGGACAAAGAGCTTTCCGATATGAATGTGCTTATCCTGGGGATGGGAACCGGCACTTATGCCACGCAGTGTAAAAAGTACTATGGGGATATGTCTATAGAAGGTGTGGAAATTGACGGGAAAATCACGAACCTGTCCCGCCGGTACTTTGCACTGCCCGACAGCGTAAAGGTTACTACCTACGATGGCAGGGCATACCTCAACGCGGACAAGGAAACCTATGATGTGATTATGGTGGATGCCTATCAGGATATTACCATTCCTTTCCAGATGTCGTCAGTAGAGTTTTTTACTCTTGTGAAAGAGCATCTGAACGAAAACGGTGTGATGGTGGTCAACATGAATATGCGGGGAACGGAGGAAGGAAGCATCAATGAATATCTGTCGGATACCATTGCTTCGGTATTCAGCACCGTAAAGACCGTGGATGTAAACGGCAGTACCAACAGAGAGCTTTTTGCTTCCGACAATGAAGAGATTCTCGATGTTTTGAAAAAGAACACGGAAAAGCTTACAAGTGAGGACCTGAAACGGCTCATGGACTATGTTTCTCTGGGCATGGAAGATTACCGGGCGGGCGATTACCTGATGACGGACGACAAAGCACCGGTAGAGCTTCTGGGCATGCGTGTGATTGACAGCCTCATTCAGGAGGAGGTCAGCTACTACAAAGACATTTATAAAGAGCAGGGCATAGAGGGACTTCTGAATAATTTATAGAACAGGCAAAAAAAGCTGCTCGCCACATAGATGGGTGTACAGCTTTTTTGAACAAAGTTAAAACAGGGAAGCTGCCAGGTACTGGTAGATTTCCTGATTTTTTTTCTGCCAGTTGTCGCAGATGGAGGCGGCAATTTCTTCCGTGGGAACGGAGAGGGTCAGCTCCATTAGATTGTTTCCTTTTTCCTTGGCAATCAGATGGGCGGCGTATTCGCCGTTTACGGATTTATAGTAATCGCCCTGAATGGAAACCTCGTCCCGAAGTTCCAGTTCTTTTTCGGACAGATAATTGTCGATATCCTTTTTGATGGCATCGCTGACACGGTTTTCAAAGAAACGGAGCGTTTCCAGCCCTTCGTCTGTGATGTCTAACAGCGTGCGGTTCCGGACCGTTTTGGCGGTTACCAGACCGGTATCAATCAGCTCCGCCATTACCTGCTGCAGGGTAAAAAAGTTGGTGTATTCCTTTTCCTGGATGAAATCCGTAATCTGGTTGCGGGTGAGAGGAAAAGTCACACGGTTTAACATATAAAGTACAATCAATTTATATAAAGTCAAAGGATCCTGCGTCATATATGCGATTTCATTCCTTTCCTGAAAGGCAGACGGGAACGTGCCTCATCTGCAGATAAAAATTTATTTTTCATAGTACTTTCCCTGGAAACTCTGCCGCTCCCGCATGGTGCGGTGCAGCGTGTTTAATACATCTCTTTTCTGAAGGCTCCAGAGCGGAGCAATCAAATCCTTTCTGGCGCCGTCCCCCGTTACCCGGTGAACCACCGTTTCCGGGGAAAGAAGCTCCAGATTTCTAATCAGTATATTCATATATTCTTCCTTGGAAGGAACGGTAAAACCGGGGAGTTCTCCCTTCGTGTACATATCTCCCAAAGCAGTGTTTTTCAAAATATGCAGTAACTGAAATTTTATCCCGAAAGGGGAAAAGGCATTCAGGTACCGGGTGGTGGCATACATATCCTCAGCCGTTTCAAAGGGCAGTCCCAAAATCACATGGACAATGACCGGCAGGGAGAGCGCCTGCAGATTTGCCATGGCTTCTTCAAAAACAGGAAGAGGGTAGCCTCTGCGGATAAAAGCGGCGGTGTGTTCATGCATGGTCTGCAGTCCCAGCTCTATCCAGATAAATTTCCCGGGGAAGCGTTCCTTTAGCTCCGCAAGCAGTGAGAGCACTTCGGGGCCGAGACAGTCTGGTCTTGTGGCAACGGAAATGCCGGCAACCTCCGGCAGGATAAGGGCAGCCGTGTAGATTTCCCGCAGATAAGAAACAGGCCCATAGGTATTGGTGTAGGCCTGAAAATACGCAACAAATCTGCTGCCGGTATATTTCCTGTGAAGGATGTCGCTGCCTTCCCGGAGCTGTGCCTCTATGCAAGAGGCGGTAGCGGAAACCGCAAAGTCCCCGCTGCCGCCCACACTGCAGAAAATACAACCGCCGCTTCCGGTGCGTCCGTCCCGGTTGGGACAGGACAGACCGGCATCCAGAGCAACTTTATAACATTTTTCGCCTAAGGTTTTCTGAAAATAGGCATTTAAGGAATAGTACGGCTTGTCAAGCCAGTAATCCGGTACTTGGTACATAGTTTTCTTTCTGAACATGTCTGCCGCAAAAGGCAGGCTCGGCAAAATTAGTTGTGGATGTGGGATTTAACGGCTTCGGCAACCGCATCCGCTACCTGGGGCATAAAGGCTTCCGGCATGATGTTGTCGTCGGAAAGCTCGTCCTCGGGAACTAAAGATGCAATGGCATTGGCAGCCGCAAGCTTCATTTCTTCGGTAATCTGAGTAGCGCGGCCTTCTAAAGCGCCCTTGAAGATGCCGGGGAACGCTACTACATTGTTGACCTGGTTGGGGAAATCGCTGCGTCCGGTTCCCACAACGCGGGCGCCAGCTTTCTTGGCAAGGTCCGGCATGATTTCGGGAACGGGATTTGCCATGGCAAACAGAATGGCGTCCTTATTCATGGAAGAAACCATTTCTTCCGTTACAATGCCGGGAGCGGAAACACCGACAAAGATATCGGCGCCCTTCATGGCATCGGCAAGAGAACCGGTTTCATTCTTCGGGTTGGTAACCTCCGTCATTTTCTGCTGCATCCAGTTTAAGCCTTCGGTATCCCTGGAAACGATACCCACCTTGTCACACATGACAATATAGGGGAAGCCGTAGGTCAGAAGCAGTCTGGTGATTGCCACACCGGCGCTTCCGGCACCGTTTACGACCACTTTACAGTCTTCTTTTTTCTTGCCCACTACCTTTAAGGCATTGATGATGCCGGCAAGTACCACAATTGCGGTGCCGTGCTGGTCGTCGTGGAATACGGGAATGTCCAGGGTTGCTTTTAATCTTTCTTCAATTTCAAAGCAGCGGGGAGCACTGATGTCCTCTAGGTTGATGCCGCCGAAGCCGGGAGCTAAATAGGTAACGGCCTTGATGATTTCTTCGGTATCCTGGGTGTCAAGGCAGATGGGAACGGCATTGATGCCGCCGAATTCCTTGAAAAGCACCGCTTTGCCTTCCATAACGGGCATGGCGGCGTAGGGACCGATATTGCCGAGTCCCAAAACGGCGCTGCCGTCGGAAACAACGGCTACGGTGTTGGCTTTCATGGTATATTTATAAGCGGCTTCTTTATCCTGTGCAATCACCTTACAGGGCTCTGCAACGCCGGGAGTATAGGCAAGCGCCAAATCCTCGCGGGATTTTACAGGGGTCTTACTTACGGTTTCCAATTTTCCGTTCCATTCTTCATGGAGCTTCAGTGCTTTTTCTGCAAGTGTCATGACTTTTCCTCATTTCTTTTTATTTTGAAAATAATTTACGAAAAATATGTACGGGAAAATCCCGAAGTCTTTTTTATCATAGTATATTTTGCGGGGAAAGACAAGTTACCGGGAGGAATTTTTCCACTCGTAATATTCGTGCACCAGACTGCGGTAGCCCAGCGCCTTGATTTCCTCATAGCGCACCCGGTAGTTGCCCTTGTAGTGACGACCGGTTTTTAAGAAGCGCACATAGGACAGCAGGTAGGCGTCCAGCTTTGCCAGTCCGTCCGTGCAGGTAAGAACCGGGAAAAACCAGCGGCTCCAGGTAAAACGGTCTTCTTCGGCTTCGTCAAAATATTTCCGGTTGAAGGTTTTTAATAAAATGCGGGCGCTTTCTTCAAAGGTAAGCGGTGTATTCTTGCCGTTGTTTTTCTGCCTGCGGTAAAGAAGGTGGGCCTTTCTTTTGATTTTGTTTTTCATTTTCCGTAAGGCGGCTTCGGATAAATCCACCTTTCCACCGGGCATTCTTTTTTCGGGACAGTCCGTGCCCTGAATAGAAAAGCCTAAGAATTCAAAGGCTTCGCCGGGATTGGTGACGGAAAGCTTGTCAGGATTTAAGGAAAGCCCTTTTTCTTCTATGAACTTTGTGGCTGTTTCCCGATAGGAAAGCAACTCCTCCGGGGAGTCAGCCAAAATCAGGATATCGTCCGAATAGCGGAAATAGGGGATGCCTCTTTCCGTAAAATAATTGTCTGAAGAAAGCAGATACACATCGGCAAAAAACGCGGAAGTGGGGGTGCCCGCCATGGCGCCTCTTTCTTCCGTAATCAGTCTGCCGTGCTCGTAAGCTTCGTTTGCCGTAAGCATCCGTTCCAAAAAGGAATACAGAAAAGGGTCATCCGCAAGGATTTCCTTCAGTACGTGTAGAAGGGAGGAAACCGGCATGGAATTAAAATAGTTGCGGATGTCCATTTTTAAGACGTATTTTCCGGAAAGCCCGGGAACGGACAGAATATGGGAAACAGCATCCTTCACCGTGATGTTTTTCCGGAAAGAATAGCAGGCGGGACTTAAACAGGCGTCATAGCGGGACAGAAGATGTCCCAAAAGCTTCAACACCATGGACTCTTTTTCCGGGAAAGAGTAGACCACGCGCTTTTTGCCCGTATTGCTTTTGTTCACACTTAGTTTAACCGGCACGGACAAAGAAAAATCCGGTGACAGGATGCGGTCGGTAACGGAACGGTACTGTTCTTCTTCCACGAATTTTGTCCAGTACCGGGCATCCTTACGGGATAAATGCTGTTTCTCTTTTTTATAGGAAAGAAATTCGTCCCAGACCTCCTTTTTCCCCAGAAGGGGAAGGAGACCGGACACCTCCTGCTTATTTGGCTGCAAAACGGTTCCCCTTTCTTCAGGCATAAAACTTTCTTCAGGCATAAAAAAAGAAAGAGAAAAAAGCTTTGAAAATTAAGCTATGCTTAATTATACGGGATTTGAACAGAAGCCGGCTGCCTGCAAAGTCATAACAAGGCCGCTGCTTAATCCGCCGCAGGCGCAAAAATGCATTTCTCTTTCTTTTCTGGCAATATAAATTTTACAGATACTGATGAAGTCTGTTTACGATGTAATCCATTCTGTTTTCAAACGCAGCAACAAAATTGATTAAGGTGAAGCCGTTTGCTTCGGAAAGCTCGCGGGAGCGTTTGTAAGCAGCGGAAACACAGGTGTTGTGGGACACAATCATAATGATAAGCTTAGGATTGCGCGCCTCATCATAGATCACATAGGAATAAGGCATGTAGGTATCCAGGCCGCCGAATGCGGTGGCACTCACTTCCCGTTCCACGGTATACTGCGGAAACTCTTTCGCAAGTACGGCATCTAATTTTTCTTCCACCATGGCATTTCTCAAATGCTCATAGCCGGGCAGCATGCCGTCGTTACCTTTTTTCTTAAAAAGACTGTCTAAAAAGCCCATCTGATGTCCTCCCCGGGTAATTACTGTCGTTTTTGTAATGGTAGCATAAATAAGAAGAAATCGCAATGGTTCACCCTTGCAAAAGCGGAAAGATTGTGATATTTTGTGATGAGGGACGGAGAAAAGAAGCCGGCATGTGCGCCGGATGGGGACGGTGCAAAATATAGTAAAATTATTAAAGAAAACAATTGACAACCGCATCTGGGTGTGGTATTATACATAAGCATGTGAGTGCAACAATCAAGCAGAGTATCCACTCTCACCTTACAGCAGAGGCTCGTAAGCGTTAACAGTTCGGTACCCCCAAGGGGCATGGCATCAGAGATGACATTGTGCGGATTATGAGTGGATAGCAAAGCTATTCACTTTTTTTATTATGGAGGATACGACCATTAGCGAATTGATGATTAATGAACAGATCAGAGACAAAGAAGTACGTCTGATTGGCGAAAATGGCGAACAGCTCGGCGTGATGTCCGCAAGGGAAGCACAGAAGCTGGCTGAGGAAGCAGGACTGGATTTAGTTAAGATTGCTCCCACCGCAAAACCGCCCGTATGCAAGATTGTCGATTATGGAAAGTTCAGATACGAACAGGCTAGAAAAGAAAAAGAAGCCAAGAAAAAGCAGAAAGTCATCGATGTAAAGGAAATCAGACTTTCCCCCAACATTGACACCAACGATCTGAACACCAAAGTCAATGCGGCAAAGAAGTTCCTGACCAAAGGAGATAAGGTAAAGGTTACCTTAAGGTTCAGAGGACGTGAAATGGCGCACATGAACAGCAGCAAGCACATTTTAGATGATTTTGCTGCAAGCCTTTCCGATGTAGCGGTTGTGGAAAAAGCACCCAAGGTGGAAGGCAGAAGTATGACAATGTTTTTAACTGAGAAGCGTAGTTAAGCTTGTGAAGTTAAAATAGAGAGAAAGAATGAAAGTTTAGGAGGAATTTGTTATGCCCAAAATGAAGACAAGCAGAGCAGCAGCGAAGCGTTTTAAAGTGACAGGAACAGGTAAATTAAAGAGAAGCAAAGCTTATAAGCGCCATATCTTAACCAAGAAATCCACCAAGAGAAAACGTAATCTGAGACAGGCTGCTATGACAGATGCAACCAATGTTAAGAATATGAAGAAGATTTTACCCTATTTATAATCGGTAAGGAGGAGAATGAGACATGGCAAGAATTAAAGGTGGCTTAAACGCCAAGAAAAAACACAATAGAGTATTAAAGCTTGCAAAAGGTTACAGAGGAGCAAGAAGCAACCAGTACAGAGTAGCTAAGCAGTCTGTTATGCGTGCACTGACCAGCTCCTATGCAGGCAGAAAAGAAAGAAAGCGCCAGTTCAGACAGCTCTGGATTGCACGTATCAATGCAGCAGCAAGAATGAACGGTCTTTCCTACAGCAGATTTATGTACGGCTTAAAGCTTGCAGGCGTAGATATGAACAGAAAGATGCTTGCCGAGATGGCTGTAAACGATGCAGACGGTTTCAAGACCCTTGCAGAGCTTGCAAAGAGCAAAATTGCCTAAGTATTTACGGACGGAAAGTCATATACGCAAAGAGCAAAAGATACTCCCCGGAAGATTTCGGGGAGTTTTCCTTTTTACGGAAAAGAATTTCCAATCAGAATATTTTGTAATATAGAAAAAAACTTTACAATTCTTTAAGAAAAATTCCCTTTATTAAACAAATGGAGTGTAGTATAATGTTTTGAAGTAAGAAAAGACAGAATGGAGGAGTATCATGAGTTTAGTACCTTATGTCATAGAGCAGACAGGAAGGGGAGAAAGATCCTACGATATTTATTCCCGCCTTTTAAAAGAAAGAATTATCTTCCTCGGAGAAGAAGTAAATGAAGTAACCGCAAGCCTTGTAGTGGCACAGCTTCTGTTTCTGGAGGCAGAGGATCCGGAGAAGGATATCAACCTTTATATCAACAGCCCCGGTGGTTCCGTAACCGCAGGTATGGCAATCTACGATACCATGCAGTATATCAAGTGCGACGTTTCCACCATCTGCATCGGTATGGCGGCCAGCATGGGTGCATTCCTGCTTGCAGGCGGCGCAAAGGGCAAGAGAATGGCTCTTCCCAATGCCGAGATTATGATTCACCAGCCTTTGGGCGGTGCGCAGGGTCAGGCTACCGAAATTGAAATTGCGGCAAAGCATATTTTACAGACCAAGGAAAAGTTAAACAAGATTTTAGCAGCCAACACCGGCAAGCCTTACGATATCATTGCGGCAGACACCGAAAGAGACAACTGGAAGACCGCGCAGGAAGCTATGGAGTACGGCCTGATTGACAAGGTCATCACCTCCCATGTAGCGGAAGAGAAATAAGGCAAAAAATATAGGAAAGAGTAGAGATTGAAGTTATGGCAGGAAAAAATTCCGGCAGTGATGTCAGATGTTCTTTTTGCAACAAATCCCAGGATCAGGTTAAAAAAATGATAGCCGGTCCCGCAGGCGTATACATTTGTGACGAATGCATTGAAATCTGCAGCGATATTCTTGAAGAAGAATTCGATCAGGATACAGAGGACACCGCAGAAGCAACACCTGATTTTAAATTACTGAAGCCCAGGGAAATCAAACAGTTTCTGGATGAATATGTTATCGGTCAGGAGGTAGCCAAGAAGGTGCTCTCCGTTGCCGTGTACAATCATTACAAGCGTGTAACCGCCAAGAAAGAACCGGATGATGTGGAGCTTCAGAAGAGCAATATCATCATGATTGGTCCCACCGGCTCCGGCAAGACCTATCTGGCGCAGACACTGGCAAAGGTTATCAATGTTCCGTTTGCCATTGCGGATGCCACAACGCTGACAGAGGCAGGTTACGTGGGCGAAGATGTGGAAAACATTCTCTTAAAGCTGATTCAGGCAGCCGATTACGATGTGGAGCGTGCACAGTACGGTATTATTTACATTGATGAAATTGATAAGATTACCAAGAAAAGCGAAAATGTATCCATTACCCGTGATGTTTCCGGTGAAGGCGTACAGCAGGCGCTGTTAAAGATTATTGAAGGAACCGTGGCAAGCGTACCCCCTCAGGGCGGCAGAAAGCATCCCCATCAGGAGCTGATTCAGATTGACACATCCAACATTCTCTTTATCTGCGGCGGTGCATTTGACGGTCTGGATAAGATTGTGGAAACGAGATTAAACCGCAAGACCATCGGTTTCAATGCGGAAATTTCTGAGAAATCCGGTCTGGAAATCGGAGAAATCTTAGGAGAGGTTACCCCGCAGGATTTGATGAAGTTTGGTCTTATCCCCGAGTTTATCGGACGTGTGCCCATCAATGTGGCACTGGAGGGACTGGATAAAGCAGCCTTAATCCGTATTCTTACCGAGCCGAAGAACGCTCTGATTAAGCAGTACCAGAGATTGTTTGAGATGGATGACGTAAAGCTTACCTTTGAAAAGGACGCTGTTGACGCTATTGCGGAGCTGGCACTGGAAAGAAAGACCGGAGCAAGAGGTCTGCGTTCCATTATGGAAAATACCATGATGGATGTCATGTACCGTATTCCTTCCGATGATACGATTGAAGAGGTTATCATCACAAAGGGTGCCGTCAAGGGCGAAAGCAAACCGTTGGTTGTAAGGAAAGAAGCAGCCGTAAAACAGGCAAGATAATATCAGCGCCGCACCAGATAACAGTGCGGCGTTTTCTACTATTGAGGGAGAAAAAGTATGGTTATAAAAAATGTGAGTCTGGAGACCGTGTGCGGTATTACCAGTAAGCTGCCGGACAGTAAATACCCGGAGGTGGCCTTCGCCGGAAAGAGTAACGTGGGAAAATCCTCCCTGATAAATGCCCTGATGAACCGGAAATCCCTGGCAAGGACAAGCGCCCAGCCCGGAAAGACCCAGACCATCAATTTCTATAATATAAATGATGCGCTTTATTTTGTGGATTTGCCCGGATACGGCTATGCCAATGCCAGTGAAGAGGTGAAGGCAAAATGGGGCAAGATGATTGAAGACTATCTGCATAAGTCTAAGAAGCTGAAGGCGGTGTTTTTACTGATTGATATCCGACATGCACCGGGCAATAACGACTGTATCATGTATGACTGGATTGTAAAACAGGGTTATGAACCCATTATCATTGCTACCAAGCTGGACAAGATTAAGAGAAGCCAGATTGCAAAACAGGTGAAACTAATCCGTGAAACCCTGAAAATGAAAAGTGAAACCATTATCATTCCCTTTTCTGCGGAGACAAAACAGGGGAGGGATGAGATTTATACAGTGATAGATTCCTATATCACAGAGGAGACAGTATGAATACTTCCGCAAAAAAATATCTGAAAGCAGTCATAAATCTGATTGTAGCGGCAATTATTGTATTGTTGACGGCTTTGCTGCTGCCGCGTGTGCTGGTATTTTTCATGCCTTTCGTCATAGGCTGGATTATCGCCTGGATAGCGGCGCCGTTAGTCAGCTTTTTTGAAAAGAAGCTGAAGGTGAGGCGGAAAGCCGGCAGTGTGTTTGTCATAGTGGTGGTTATCGGACTGGTGGTGCTGGCAGGATATCTTGTCGGCTCAAAGCTCATCCGTGAAGGCATCCGTTTTGTAGAGGATCTGCCGGAAATGTGGGCGTCCACACAGGGAGACCTGGACAGAATTGCGAAGAAGTTCAGCATTGTTTATGAAAAGCTGCCGGTTGATGTGCAGAACACCATGAACAATTTCGGCAGCCAGATTTCGAATACGGTGGCAGCGGCAATCGGAAAATTAAGCAGTCCCACCATTGCGGCTGTGGGCAATTTTGCCAAACAGCTTCCCAGCATTATCATCGGCATCATCATGTGCCTGCTTTCTTCTTATTTTTTTGTGGCGGAGAGAGACCAGTTCCGGAGTTCCGTTGCCAAATACCTGCCGGAAAGTTTTGTAGGACGTTTCCGGCTGATTAAGCAGAGCCTGCTTAAGGCAGTGGGCGGTTATTTCAAGGCGCAGATTAAAATCGAAATCTGGATTTATCTGCTGCTTGTAACAGGTTTCTTTATCCTGCAGGTGGACTATGCCCTGTTAATTGCGCTGGGCATTGCATTCTTAGATTTCCTGCCATTTTTCGGCACCGGCACGGTAATGGTGCCCTGGGCGGTTGTGAAATTCTTAAATGCGGAATATCCCATGACCATAGGGCTTCTGCTTCTATGGGGTGTCAGCCAGCTGGTGCGGCAGATTATCCAACCCAAGATTGTAGGCGACTCCGTGGGTATGCCTCCCATTCCAACCCTGTTTTTACTCTATATCGGGTACAAGGGTGCCGGAGTGTTTGGTATGATTGTGGCAGTTCCCATCGGTCTGATTTTGTGGACCATGTACGAAGAGGGACTGTTTGACACCACCAAGAACAGCATTCAGATACTGGTGGCGGGCATCAACAGCTTCCGCAGGCTGACCCCGGAGGACAAAGCATTTATTTCTTCCTATGAAGAAGAGTGCGAACGGGAAATCAACAGCGAACTGAAGGAACAGGAAGTCGAAGCACAGGCAGAAGCGGGAAGCGCAGAGGCAGGAAGCGCAGAGGCAGGAAGCGCAGAAGCAGGAAGCACAGAGGCTGGACAGGAAGAAGCCGCAGAAGCAGAACTGAAAGCGGCGGAAGAAAGAGAACAAAATGAGCGGGCAGGAAAAACAAAGAAGAAATTTTAAGTTTATTCTCCAGTACGAAGGCACCCGTTATCAGGGCTGGCAGAAGCAGGAAAGTACGGAAAATACAATACAGGGGAAGTTAGAAGCACTGCTTTCCAAAATGTGCGGAGAAAAAGTGGAAATACAGGGCAGCGGCAGGACGGATGCGGGTGTGCATGCGTACGGTCAGGTAGCCAATGCCAAAATGCATACGGACAAAACACCGGCGGAGGTACAGGCATACATGAACCGGTACCTGCCGGAGGATATCGGCGTAATCAGCGCCGAGGAAGTGGACGACAGATTTCACAGCAGGCTTCTGGCAAAGGGGAAAACCTATTGTTACCGCATTATCAACAGTGACATTCCCCATGTATTTGACCGGAAAACCGCCTGTGTTTATCCGGCGCCCTTAAATAAAAGGGCAATGGAAGAAACTGCTTCCTACCTTTGCGGCACCCATGATTTCGCAGCATTTACTTCCGCAAAGAAAAGTAAAAAATCCACCATAAGAAATATAGAGGAAATCCGTATCGAAAAGGAAGGGGATATCTGGTCCTTTTATTTTTCGGGGGACGGCTTTTTATTCCACATGGTCCGGATTTTGATGGGAACCCTGCTTCTGGCGGGCACGGGCGAAATAGAGCCGGAGGAGGTAAAACGCATCCTGCGCTCCGGAAAAAGAGAAAATGCCGGGCCACTGGTTCCGGCGCTGGGACTTTCTCTGATTGAGGTAAGATATTCATGATAAAAAGAAAATATATGAAATTGCTTTTTGTGCTGTATCTTCTGGTGCTCTTAAAGGTAATCGTATTCAAATACCCTCTGGGCATACTTAGGGAGATTGCGGGCACATGGAGCAAAGAAGTGCTCTGGGAAGGACTTTCCGGAGCTAATTTTGTACTTTTTCGTACCATAAAAATGTATATACGCCACTGGAACAACAGAGGTCTGAACAGTTTTGGAAATTTAGTGGGCAATGTGGTTACTTTTATTCCTCTGGGCTATTTTCTGCCGAGGCTCTGGAAGCCCATGCGTCATGTGCTTTTCTGCCTCTTTACCGGGCTTATCTTTATCTGTGGGATAGAGCTTTTCCAGTTAATCAGCGCATTCGGTGTCTTTGATGTGGACGATATTCTGCTAAACGGCATGGGTGTTCTGGGGGGATTTCTGGTGTTCCGGGCAGCGGAAAAAATTTTTTTGAAAAATTTGCAGTAAAATAAAAACATACGGGATATTCCATATGTGACAACAAGGGTAAGGTCAAGACCATGGACAAGGGACAAGCCGAGAAAACGATAGAGGCTTACGGCGCCATGCTATACAAAATCGCACTGGTCCGGTTAAAAAATACGGATGATGCGGAGGATGTGGTGCAGGAGGTCTTCTGTCAGTACATTAAATCAGATAAAACATTTGATAGCGACGAGCATGAGAAGGCTTGGCTTATTAAGGTTACCCTGAACGCCTGCAAGCGGTTTTATCGTCTTGCCTGGAACCGTCACAAAGGAGAAATCTCCGAAGAAGATTTTCTGAAAATCGAAGCAGACAGCGGACATCCGGAAACGGAGTGCCTGCAAAAGGAAACGGAGTGGAAAATCCTGCAGGCGGTTTTGGAACTGCCGCTTAAATATCGAGATGTGATTCACCTATTTTATTACGAAGAAATGTCTGTCAAAGAGATTGCCGAAGTACTTCACAGACAGGAATCTACGGTTACGTCCCAGCTCACAAGAGCACGAGGCATTTTGAAGAAGAATTTAGGGGAGGAATATCAGTTTGAAGAGTTTTAAGAAAGAATACCGGCAGGCTATGGATGCCATACAGACACCACAGTTTGACCCGGAAAAAATGAAAAAAGCAGAAAAACGGTATAAGAAGGCCGTTATCCGCCAGTGGGTTACCGTGGCGGCATCGGCAGCAGTCCTGCTCGTACTGTGCTCCGCCGGCTCACAGGCGGCTAAAAATTACAGTAAAAGCTTTATCTTTGCCGATGAAAACGGGTTTCGTACGGCGGATGAGCAGACGGCACTCGAACGGTCTGCGTCATCGGATGACGAAGAGGCTATGATAGGAACCTTGTCGGAGCAGGCAGCGGAGTATGACGGGGACGCCCCGGAAATTACGGACGGCGCGGACATGGAAATCGATACGGTGCAGTACAATTCGAGAAAGGATCTGTTAGCAGCGGGCATTACCTGCAGTCTGCCGGACAGATATCTGTTCGGAGAGATTACCAGGGAGCGTTACTATGTGGTGAGCGATGATTACCTGATGGTCAATATTGAAAGTGGCGACAAAACCTTTTATATGGACCAGTCCTATTTCGGAAACAGTTCGGGGCATGCCACCAGTACGGTTTACGGAGAGAAGCTTACCAACAAGAGAAATTACGTCACCAAAGACGGCTATCTGTATGTGGTAGCGGATACACCGGGGGCGGAGGACTCCCCGAACGGTATCCATGCTGCAATTTCCGTAGGCGACTACGAGCTGATTGTGGATTTCTACGGTTACAGTGAAAAAGAAGCATTTGAGATATTGGACCATCTGGATCTGAGTGTTTACCAGTAATGGCAGCTTAGGAGGAATTATGAATTACATTTTGGTGTATAACAACAGTACCGGTGTATTGAAAAGCTTAAAACCTTTGTTTTCCATGGAGGAATATGGGCTGATAGAAGTAAAGAGTTTTCAGGAAATGAAGTGGCAGGTGCGCACGGAAAACGTGAGACTGCTGATTACGGATATAGAGCTTACGGACGGGGACGGCATAGAAGCCATCCGGCAGATCCGCCGCTGCAGCACCATTCCGGTGATTGTGCTTTCCAAAAACGACAGCGAATGGATGAAGGTGGAGGCACTCAATGCCGGAGCGGACGACTACGTGGTATATCCCTGCAATCCGCTGGAGTTGATTGCACGTATCAAATCCCAGTTAAGAAGATATCTGCAGTTATCCAATATCTCCGAAAACTTAGAGAATATTTACCAGGTGGACGGTCTTGTGATAGACGATGTCAGCAGAAAGGTATTTGTGGACGATAAGGAAGTCAGGCTGACGCCCATCGAATACAAAATCTTAAAGCTTTTAGTGCTGAAAAAGGGAAAGGTGCTTTCCGTGGAGGAAATTTACGAGTCCATCTGGCATCTGAGAGCCGTTGGTGCGGACAATACCATTGCCGTGCACATCCGGCACATCCGGGAAAAGATAGAAGCAAATCCCAAGGAGCCCAAGTACGTGAAGGTCGTATGGGGCACCGGTTATAAAGTAGGCTGAAACAGCAAAGTCCCCGTAGAAAACGGGGACTTTTTTGAATTCAACTGCGGAATTTGATTTCGCCGGTAGCGGCGTCCATACTTTCGATAACTGCAAGGGACTCCAACCGGATGCCCTTTTCCCGAATGAGCTTTCCTCCCTGCTGGAAGCCTTTTTCCACGGCAATACCGACACCCTCTAAGGTGGCGCCTGCCTCGTTGATTAAATCAATCAGTCCCATCACGGCGCAGCCGTTGGCAAGGAAGTCATCGATAATCAGTACATGGTCATCCGCGGACAGGAACTTTTTGGAAACAATAATATCGTAAACTCTCTTGTGGGTGAAGGACTCCACCTTGGAGGTATACAGATCGCCGTCAATATTGACGCTCTGGGATTTCTTGGCAAAGACTACGGGAACGTGGAAGCTCTGCGCCACGATACAGGCAATGCCGATACCGGAAGCCTCAATGGTAAGAATTTTATTGATGGGCTTATCCGCAAACAGACGTTTGAACTCCTTTCCCATTTCGTTAAACAGCTCCACATCCATCTGGTGGTTTAGAAAGCTGTCCACCTTTAAAACATTTCCTTCTTTTACAACACCATCTTTACGAATACGTTCTTCTAAAAGTTTCATGGTCTATATATAGCCGGACACCGGCTCCTCCTTATGAAAATGTAATCTGAAATTCTTATCTGTATGGTAGCATATCCCGTCATAAATTGCCATAAAAAATTAGTAAGAAGCGGATGATGTTAAAAAAAGAAGAAATGTGTTTGCAAAAAGAATAATATCAGTATATAATAGCGAAGTAATTGTTAACAAAATTGCTGAAAGCAAAAAGGAATGGAGACTATTATGAAAAAAATGAAAAAGGTACTCAGTCTGGTACTTGCCGGCGTAATGGCACTGATGCTTGTTGCCTGCGGTAACACAGACACAGCCGGCGGTTCTGACAACGGCTCCGCAAACGAAAGCGGTGCGGAAGTAAACGCAAACGTATCCAACATCAAAATCGGTGCGGTTATGTTGGGCGACGAAACCGAAGGCTATACCAAAGCACACATGGACGGTATCAAAGCGGCAGCAGCGGCACTTGGTATTCCCGACAGCCAGATTGTCTGGAAGTACAAGGTAAAAGAAGACTCCGGATGTTATGATGCGGCAGTCGACCTGGTAGCACAGGGCTGCAACCTGATTATTTCCAACAGCTACGGTCATCAGACCTACATGGTACAGGCAGCGCAGGAATATCCCGATGTTACCTTTATTGCCATGACCGGTGACTTCGCAGCAATCTGCGGACTGTCCAATTTCAAAAACGCATTTACCGCAGTTTACGAATCCCGTTATGTATCCGGTGTGGTTGCCGGCATGAAGTTAAAAGAACTTCTGGATGACGGTACTGTTACCGCAGAAAACATGCCGAACAGCTTTGATGCGGACGGCAACGTAAAGATTGGTTATGTCGGTGCATTCAACTATGCGGAAGTTGTTTCCGGTTACACCGCCTTCTATCTTGGCGTAAAGAGCATTGTTCCCAATGTAGTAATGGAAGTTATGTATACCAACTCCTGGTTTGATATTGATAAAGAAGGTGCGGCAGCAGAAGCACTTGTTGCAAACGGCAGCGTAATCGTATGCCAGCATGCCGACTCCACCGGCGCTCCCGCAGCCGTACAGAAGCTGCAGGACAACGGCACCGTATGCTACTCCATAGGTTACAACATCGATATGCTGGAAACAGCACCTACCGCAGCATTAACCTCTGCAACCAACAACTGGTCCGCATACTACAAGCATGCATTTGAAACCTTTATGAACGGCGGCGAAATCGAGTCCGACTGGGCAAAGGGATATTCCGATGATGCGGTAGCCATTACGACACTTGGACCTTCCTGCGCAGAAGGAACCGCTGAAAAGGTAGCAGAAGTAGAAGAAGCTTTAAGAAACGGCAGCATGCATGTATTCGATACCTCAACTTTCACTGTTGGCGGCGAAACCGTTACATCCGCTCCTGTTGACCTTTCCTTCATGGACTGGTCTACCATGACCGCTATTTACCAGGGTGAAACCGTAGAAGCCATTGAAAACGGTTATTTCGCAGAGTCCACCTTCCGGAGTGCTCCTTACTTTGCACTTCGTATCGACGGCATCACAGAGGATGCAGACCCTGTTCAGTAAAGAAAGTTAAATTTATACAGCACATCAAAGAGGACCACAAAACGTCCTCTTTTGTGCTTTTCAGAGAACACATTTCCACATGTATTTTGTGAAAAACACAAGGTATGTAATAGAAAAAAGAAAGGTATGGTATTTGTATGGAGTGCGCCATCAAACTGAAAAACGTAACCAAAACCTTTGGCAGCGTTGTGGCAAATAAGGACGTATCCTTAGAGATACGAAAGGGAGAAATTTTAGCGCTGCTCGGAGAAAACGGCAGCGGTAAGACCACTCTGCTTAATATGATTGCAGGTATTTACTACCCGGATTCCGGCGAAGTGTTAGTGAACGGAAAACCGGTGGAAATCCGTTCCCCCAAGGATGCGTACCGGCTGGGCATCGGTATGATTCATCAGCATTTCAAGCTGATTGATGTTTTCACGGCAACGGAAAATATTGCCCTTGGACTGGAAAAAAATGAAAAGTTTGACTTAAAGGAAGTCCGCAAAAAAGCGCAGGCAATCTGTGAGAAATATCACTTTGACATGGATTTCGACCAGAAGGTTTATTCCATGAGCGTATCCCAGAAGCAGACCCTGGAAATCATCAAGGTGTTATACCGCGGTGCGGACATTCTGATTCTGGACGAGCCTACGGCGGTGCTTACCCCGCAGGAAACGCAGAAGTTGTTTGAAGTCATGCGCAACATGAAAAAGGACGGCAAAGCGGTGGTAATTATTACTCACAAGCTTCATGAGGTGCTGGACATTTCCGACAGGGTAAGCATCCTTCGGAAAGGAGAATATGTGGGCACCGTGGAAACCAGGGAAGCCTCCGAAGCCCTGCTTACCGAAATGATGGTGGGCCATAAGGTCGAGCTGAATATCAAGAGGGAAGAACCGAAGAATCCCAGGAAGCGTCTGGAGGTCAGACATCTTTCCGTCCGGAACGAAGAAGGTATCGAAGTCTTGAAAGATATTTCTTTCGATGCCTACGGCGGAGAAATCCTGGGTATTGCCGGTGTCTCCGGCAACGGACAGAAGGAGCTTCTGGAAGCCATTGCCGGCCTGCAGCCTGCACAGGAAGGCAGCAGCGTACAGTTTTATAATAAGGAAGAAACCGACAAGCCTATGGAGATTATCGGAAAAAATCCGAGAGTCATCCGCAATGCCGGCATCCATATGTCCTTCGTGCCGGAGGACAGACTGGGCATGGGACTGGTCGGTTCCATGGGTATGACGGGAAACATGCTCTTAAAGAGTTATGAAAGCGGAAAGGGTCTTTTCATCAACAGGAAAGGCCCGAAGGATTTAGCGGAACAGATAAAGGAAGAATTAGGGGTTGTGACACCGGATATCAATGTGCCGGTATCCAGACTATCCGGCGGCAATGTACAGAAGGTTTTAGTCGGACGTGAAATTGCGGCGGCGCCCATTGTCCTGATGACGGCTTATGCGGTAAGAGGTCTGGACATCAACACTTCCTATACAATATACGACCTGCTGAATAAACAGAAGGAAAAAGGCGTGGCGGTTATTTATGTGGGCGAGGATCTGGATGTGCTTCTGGAACTTTGCGACAGAATTATGGTGCTCTGCTCCGGTCAGGTCAACGGCATTGTGGACGGCAGAACGGCAACCAAAGAGCAGGTGGGTCTGCTTATGACCAGATTACAGAAAAAGGAAGGTGAACGCAGTGAGTAATGTACAGGTGAAAGAACCTTTTGTCAGAATGGTAAAGCGTGACCATGCCTCCATGGGCCGCAAAATCACGGTCAGAATTCTTGCCGTTTTACTGGCACTCATTCTGGATGCCCTGTTTATCTTTTTTGTAACAGGGTTAAATCCTTTTGCCGTTTACGGCGTTATGTTCAAGGGTACCTTCGGCTCCTCCATCCGCTTTTCCTGGGCGATGCGAGATCTTGTTACCCTGCTGTTGATCGGTGTGGCGCTTGCACCGGCATTCAAAATGAAATTCTGGAACATCGGTGCGGAAGGCCAGGTGCTTATGGGCGGCCTGATGACGGCACTGGTTATGGTAAACTTCGGCAATACCCTGCCGGCACCCGTATTAATGCTTCTGATGCTTCTGTCCAGTATTGTGGCAGGCGGTATCTGGGGGCTCGTTCCCGCTTTCTTCAAAGCAAAGTGGAAGACCAACGAAACCCTGTTTACCCTGATGATGAACTATGTGGCAACCAGTATTGTGGCATGTGCGGTCAATGTCCTGAGAGGACAGGCTTCCAGCTTAGGTAAGCTCAACATGTCCACCCATGCGGGATGGTTTCCAAGGCTCTGGGGACAGACCTACAACACCAATATCATTGTGGTGGTAATTCTCACATTTGTGATGTTTTTATACCTGAAATACACGAAGCAGGGCTATGAAATCAGCGTTGTGGGCGCTTCCGAAAATACGGCCAGATATGCCGGCATCAACGTGGGAAAAGTAATGATGCGTACCATGGTGATTTCCGGTGCGCTCTGCGGACTTTGCGGATTCCTTTTAGTAGCCGGAAGAGACCAGACCATTTCCACCCAGACGGCGGGCGGCAACGGCTTTACCGCCATTATCGTGGCATGGCTTGCCAAGTTCAATACCTTTTACATGGCACTGATTTCCTTCCTTCTGATTTTCTTACAGAAGGGTGCGGGAGAAATCGCTTCCGCGTACGGCTTAAACGACTATGCCGCGGACATTATTACCGGCATCATTTTATTCTGCATTTTAGGCAGCGAATTCTTTATCAATTATAAAATGATTTTCCGTTCCGGAAAGGAGGGCAAAAAAGATGAGTAATTTAATTGCATGGATTATCAGGGCAATTCCCTTCGGAACCATCATTATGTACGGAGCCATGGGCGAAATCGTAACGGAGAAATCCGGCAACTTAAACTTGGGCGTTCCGGGCATTATGTACTTAGGCGGCTTTGCCGGTTTTGCCAGCGCCTTCCTTTATGAAAACAATGCCGCAAATCCGAACAGGTTTATCTGTATTCTGATTTCCCTTGTATGCGCGGTTTTAGCTTCCATGCTGGGCGGTCTGATTTACAGCTTTTTAACCATTACCTTAAGAGCCAACCAGAACGTAACCGGTCTGGCGCTTACCACCTTTGGCATGGGCGTGGCAAACTTCTTCGGTGTATTTATCTTAAACGGCAAGAGCTATACGGCGGCTCCTTTGGCAAACAGTGCGTATACCGCTAAAATCCCGCTGCTTTCCTCCAAACTCGGGGTAGTCAGCGAAGTGCTTTTCAGCTACGGCTTTCTGGCATACCTTGCCATTGTGCTGGCGATCGTTTTATCCTATTTCTTAAATAAGACAAGAGTGGGACTGAACCTGCGTGCCGTCGGCGAAAATCCTGCCACGGCGGATGCGGCGGGCATTAACGTTACCAGATACAAATATCTGGCAACCTGCATCGGCGCGGGTATTTCCGGTATCGGCGGTCTTTACTATGTACTGGATTACAACCGCGGCATCTGGGCTACCACGGAGCAGATTGAAGCTCTCGGCTGGCTGGCGGTGGCGCTGGTAATCTTTACCACCTGGAAGCCGCTTAATGCCATCTGGGGCGCCTATCTTTTCGGCGTGCTGTACTGGCTGTACCAGTTCTTGCCCAGCCTGCTCGGCATCACCGTGGCAAGCCACATTACGGATTTAATCCAGATGGTGCCCTATGTGGTTACCATTGTGGTTCTGATTGTCATCAGCTTAAAGAGCAAAAAGGAAAACCAGCCGCCCGAACATCTGGGACTTTCTTATTTCCGTGAGGAACGATAACTTGCGTTTCGGCGCATTTTATATTATACTATCTGTATTCTGATGAAAATTACTTTGCAGCTACGGCACAGACAGGCAGGCTGCGGATTATGAAAGGATTGAATTACTATGGCATTGATGGAACAATGGAGAAAGACGGCATACGATGAAACCTTAGGCAAGCCGGCTTTACAGAAACTGTGGAACGAATATTTTATGAAGGAAAGAGATATTTACGCAGAGCTCTTAAAGAACCCGGATGAGGTTGTGACCGGCACCGTAAAAGAGCTGGCAGAAAAGTACGGCGTGGATATCATGACCATGACCGGCTTCTTGGACGGCATCAACGACAGCTTAAAGGAAGCAAACCCTTTAGACGAGCTGGAAGAGGACACCGTTGTAAATCTCGGCTTTGACAAAGAGCTTCTTTACAAGAACATGGTTGCCGCAGAAGCTGACTGGCTGTACAATCTGGAAGCCTGGAACGACATTTTTGACGAAGCCACCAGAAAGGCTCTTTACAAGGAACAGAAGGCTTCCTCGACCATTCACAAGGCACCCAAGATTTATCCCAACGACCCCTGCCCCTGCGGCAGCGGCAAGAAGTACAAAAAATGCTGCGGCAGAAACAAATAGGACAGGAAACCGACTGCCTTAAAAAACAAAACAGAAAATGAATAAATAAGACAAATTTCAGCCATACTAAGTCTGACCATACAAAAAAGGAGGACTTACTATGGCTGAATTATTATGCAGAGTGGAAAATTGTACCTATAATCAGGACTGTCTGTGCTGTAAGGGCGATATCAGTGTGGGCGGCGAGCATGCTTGCAGAGAGGATGAGACCTGTTGTGAAAGCTTCCGGGAAAAAGGAAGTACCATGACAAGCTCCCTTTCCCATCCTTCCGCTACCATCACCATCGACTGCGAAGCCGTGAAGTGCGTTTACAACGAAGATTATAAGTGCTGTGCAGAGCATGTGGACATCAAGGGCTGCGGAGCCTGTGACTGTAAGGAGACCGCATGCGCTACCTTCAGAGAGCAGTAAAGAGAAAAATTTGCAGACCCGCCGGGTCTGCATTTACATAGAAAGGTGTTTTTTTAAAAGAAGTTGCCAAGTGAGCAGGAATTGACTATAATTTGAAGACAGATAGAAAAAGTAGGTTTGTTTGGGGACAGTGGACTTGATGAGGGAAAAAAAAGCAAAGCTATTAAAATGGATTCCTTTTTTTACAATGCTTGCGATTCTGATTGCAGGGTACACAATATTGATCTTTCAGATTTCCAAAGATAAGAACAGGGAAGTCTGCATTGAGGTGGATAATGCCGTCGACAGGGAAGAAACGGTCGGTGTGGAAATGCACATTGTAAAAAGCTGGGACGATAAAAGAAAATACGGCTGGGACAGCAGCGGCGCCCAGTATGACGGCACTATTGTCAACAAGAGCAATTATACGCTGCGGGACTGGCGGATTGTTCTTCTGATGCCGGGAAAGAGCCACATTGACAGCTCCTGGAACGGCACATACACTTACGAAGGCAACGACATTGTCTACATACCCGATGACAGCATCGGCATGAATGTGCTGCCGGCACATGAGAGCAATACCTTCGGCATGGTCATGTACTCCCATGGTCTGATGAATATTTACCGGTTTCAGGTCATAGGCTATCTGGACAAGCAGCTGACGGATTATCCTCTTTTTTATGTGATGCTGTGTATGACGGCGGTTTTTCTTGCGATGATTATCGGGAATATGGTCGTCGTGCTGCGAATGCGGAAGTTAGAGCAACGCAGGATTATGGATGAAAAGATTATTATCGATACCCTGCAGATGCTGGCGAAACTGATTGATGCCAAGGATTCCTACACCAACGGACATTCGGACAGAGTGGCGGAGTATGCGGTGCTCTTAGCAAAGGAAATGCATATGAAGTCCGATGATATCCGTTTCATGCGGTACATGGGACTTATGCATGACTGCGGTAAAATGGGTATTCCCGACAGCGTTTTAAATAAGCCGGACAAGCTGACACCGGAGGAAATGGATATTATCCGTTCCCATACGGTACTGGGCGGTAAGATTGTGGAAAACTTTACCGCCATGCCCGGCGTCCGGGAGTGCGCCCTGTACCATCACGAGCGCTACGACGGCAAGGGCTACCCGGAGGGACTTAAGGGTGAGGAAATTCCTCTGTTAGCGCGTATTATCTGCGTGGCGGATTCCTTTGATGCCATGAACAGTGACAGATGCTACCGGAAGCGCCTGAAGAAAGCGGTAATCCTGGAGGAATTGAAAAAGAATGCAGGCACCCAGTTTGACCCGCAGATAGCTAAGCTGATGGTCAAGCTGATAGAAGAGGGGAAAGTCAGGTGCGATGAATAAAAGACAGGAGGTATCCAATGCCTAATTTTACCCAAAAGGCAATTAAAGAGTCCTTTATTAAATTATTGAATGAAAAACCTTTGCACCAGATTACGGTGAAGGATATCGTGGAGGACTGCGGAGTCAACCGTAATACCTTTTACTATCACTTTACGGACATTCCTACCCTGCTGCAGGAAATCATTATAGAAGAGGCCGGACGTATCATGGAAGAGTATCCGACCATCGATTCCATGGAACAATGCCTGGATGTGGCTATTTCCTTTGCCATGCAGAATAAAAGGGCAGTTTTACATATTTATCATTCTGCCAACCGTGATATCTACGAGCAATATCTGATGGATGTGTGCAACCACGTGGTGACCGCTTATGTGAATACGGTTTTAGAAGATAAAGTCATTTCCGGAAAGGACAAGGAAATAATTGTCCGTTTTTATAAATGCGAATGCTTCGGTCAGATTATGGACTGGATGAACCAGGAAATGAAAGAGGATATCAGGGAGCCTTTCAGGCGGCTCTGCGAGCTGCGCAGGGGTATGGTGGATGAGATGATTTCCCGTTGTGTGACGGATGCGGCGGCTAAATAAGGAAACAGAAAATAAAAGACAAAGGAATTTAGGCATTTCGGAAGAAATGTCTATTTTTTTTACATTCTTTCCGGAACAACCCAAATTTATACATTGCAGAGGGCAAGCCTGAAAATTTAACAGTGCCGTTTTTATGACCATTTTAAGAAGGAACATCCTGCATTATACTGCCTATATCAAAAGAGATGAGGAGGTGTTTTGTATGCGTTCTGTAAATTCCTTAAAAACAGCGAAAATCGCTTACATCGGCATATCGGTTTTATTTTGTGTTTTAGGTATTTTACTGATTATATTTCCGGGTATCTCCGAAAAGGTGATCGGTATTCTCTGCGGTATCCTGATGATTTTGTTCGGTGTTGTGAAAATCCTGGGTTATTTTTCCAAGGACCTGTACCGTCTGGCATTCCAGTATGATTTAGCCTTCGGTATCCTGACGATTATCTTAGGTATCATGCTTTTTAAGAATCCATCCAACCTGATGAATTTTATCTGTGTGATTTTGGGGATTGCGGTGCTTTCGGACGGTCTGTTCAAGATGCAGATGTCCCTGGATGCCAAAAGATTCGGCATCAGGGAATGGTGGCTTATTTTTGCATTTGCCGTCATTGCCGCAGCATTTGGCATTGTACTGATTCTAAAACCTGCCGTCAGTGCATCCTTCCTGACCGTGCTTTTGGGCATCTGCCTGCTACTGGAGGGCATCTTAAATATCAGCACAGCCATTACGGCAGTAAAAATTATACGCTATCAGCAGCCGGATATTATTGACTGAGTGATAAATGTAAGACAGAAAGTGAGGAGTAAAACATGCGTTTCTCAAGAGCGGTGGTAAAGCACCGTGTGGCAATCGTAATCATAACGGTGCTTCTGCTCATTCCCTCCGTACTGGGAATGGCCGGCACCAGAATTAACTATGATATGCTCAATTATCTGCCCGAGGATATGGACACGGTAATCGGACAGAATGAACTTTTGGATGACTTTGGAAAGGGAGCGTTTTCCCTGCTCATTGTGGAAGATATGACCCCGAAGGAGGTTTCCGCCCTGAAGGAAAAAATCGAGGGCGTGGAGCATGTGGAGTCCGTTATCTGGTATGATTCCTTAATGGATGTTTCCGTTCCCATGGAGCTTCTTCCCGATAAGATTTACAACGAATTTAATACCTCGGATGCTACCATGATGGCGGTTTTCTTTGACAGCGCCACATCGGCGGATGTGACCATGGATGCCATAAGGGAAATCCGGAGCATCGCCGGAAAGCAGTGCTTTGTATCCGGTATGTCCGCTCTGGTTACGGACTTAAAGGATTTGTGTGAAAAAGAAGAGCCCATTTATGTAGGCATCGCCGTAGCCCTTGCCTGTGTGGCAATGATTGTTCTTTTGGACAGCTTCCTGGTACCGTTTGTATTCTTAGCCAGCATCGGCGCCATGATTTTAATAAACCTCGGCAGCAACTATTTCTTGGGAGAGATTTCCTACATAACCAAAGCGCTGTCGGCGGTCCTGCAGCTTGCCGTTACCATGGACTATTCCATTTTCCTGTGGCACAGCTACAACGAGCAGATTACCCATTATGATGACCATAAGCAGGCGATGGCGGTTGCCATTCACGAAACCCTGGTTTCCGTTGTGGGCAGCTCCTTAACCACCGTAGCAGGCTTCATTGCCCTCTGCTTTATGTCCTTTACCCTGGGCCGTGACCTGGGCATTGTTATGGCGAAGGGTGTATTGTTCGGCGTTATCGGCTGTGTAACGGTGCTTCCGTCCCTGATTTTGATGCTGGATAAGCCGCTGCAGAAAACAAAGCACAAGAGCCTCATTCCCAATATGGATAAGGCGGCGGGCGGCATTGTGAAGATTTTCCCGGTATTTTTGATTATCTTTGTCATTCTGATGCCCATTGCCATTTACGGCAACAACAAGACCAACGACGAAGTGTATTACGACATGGGCCAGTGCCTGCCGGAGGATATGGAGTATGTCATTGCCAATACGAAGCTTTCCGAAGAGTTTGACATTGCTTCCACCCATATGGTCCTGGTAGATGCATCCGTATCACCCAAGGATGTCCGCTCCATGACAAAGGAAATGGAAGAGGTGCCCGGTATTAAATATGTGCTGGGACTGGAAAGCGTGGTAGGCGCCCAGGTGCCGGAGGAAATGCTGCCGGACAGCATTGTCAGTATCTTAAAGAGTGACAAGTGGGAGCTGCTTCTGATTAACTCCGAGTACAAGGTAGCAAGTGATGAAGTAAACGAACAGATTGACTCCCTGAATACCATATTAAAGAAGTACGACCCCACCGGCATGTTAATCGGCGAGGCGCCCTGTATGAAGGATATGATTGAAACCACAAACCATGACTTCCAGGTCGTCAATGCGGTTTCCATTGTTGCCATCTTTATCATTATTTTAATCGTGGAAAAGAGTATTTCCCTGCCGGTTATCCTGATTGCGGTTATCGAGCTTGCCGTATTCATCAACTTGGGTCTGGCGCACTTTATGGGTCAGTCGCTGCCGTTTATCGCTCCTATCTGTATCAGCACCATCCAGTTAGGTGCAACCGTAGACTATGCGATTTTGATGACCACCCGTTACAAAGCGGAAAGATTATCCGGAAAGACCAAAAAGCAGGCTGTTTCCACAGCGCTGGCTACGGCAATTCCTTCCATTATTGTCAGTGGTATGGGACTGTTTTCCGCCACCTTCGGCGTAGCGGTTTATTCCGATATCGATATTATCAGCTCCATGTGTATGCTGATGGCAAGAGGCGCCATTATCAGTATGCTCTGCGTTATCTTTATTCTGCCGGCACTGCTGATGCTCTGTGAAAAGGTAGTTCTGGCTACGACACTTGGTATGAAGTTAAACAAAAAGGAGGAAACATCATTATGAAAAAAATGTGGGTAAAATCCCTTGGAATCGTTTTAACGGCTGCACTGCTGGCAGGCAGTGTGGGAGCCGGTGTATATGCCGCCGGCAATAAAGGCACGGAAACTGCCATAGAAACAGAAAGCGAAGAAAGCACGGAACCGGATACTTCTTCCCTTGATAAATTAGTGGAGGACGTCAAGGACACTTCCGTATCCGACCTCATCCGAAAGGTAGAAGAGGACGGCAAAATCAGTAAGGATGAAACCGTTTACGTCATTGCCGGAGCAGACGGCAAGGCATCCCGCATCATTGTCAGCGACTGGATTAAAAATCCGGAAAACAACGATACCGTTTCCGACAAGACAGAGCTTTCCGATGCGGAAATCACCAAAGGCAATGCCTCCTATACCATGGACAAGGACAATATGAGAGTCTGGACCACGGACGGCGAGGATGTTTATTACCAGGGTACTTCCGACAAGGAGCTGCCGGTTACCTTAAAGGTGACTTACACACTGGACGGTAAGGAGGTAACAGCGGAGGAGCTTGCCGGCAAGAGCGGCCATGTGGTCATTCGTTTCGATTACGAAAACAACCAGTATGAAAATGTGGAAATCGACGGTAAGGAAGAAAAAATCTACGTTCCCTTTGCCGTGCTGACCGGCATGATTTTAGACGATGATGTATTCAGCAATGTGGAAGTGACGAACGGACGTCTCATCAACGACGGCAGCCACGAAGCGGTTGTGGGCATCGCCCTTCCGGGACTTAAGGATAACCTTGCGCTGGATGACGACAAGTTAAATATTCCCGATTATGTGGAAGTGGAGGCGGATGTGAAGGACTTTTCCCTGACCACCACCATGACCATTGCCACCAATGAAATTTTCAATAAGGTGGAAGTGGAAGATGTGGATACCGATTCCTTACGGGATGTGGCAGACCAGATTACCGATGCGTTTAAACAGCTTTCCGACGGATCCGAACAGCTTTATGACGGACTCTGCACATTACTGGAAAAATCAAAGGAGTTGACGGACGGTATTGACAAGCTGGCAGCAGGCGCCAAAACCGTGAAAGAAGGCATGGCAACCTTAAATACCGGTGCGGCTAAGCTTGCAGGCGGGGCTTCCGAATTAAACAACGGTCTGCAGAAATTAAGCGCCAACAGCGCTGCCTTAAACAAAGGCGCCGAAACCGTATTCAACAGCTTGCTGGCACAGGCCAACAGCCAGCTTTCCGGTTCCGGTCTGGGACTTCCGGCGCTGACCATAGGAAACTACTCCCAGGTACTTACGGACGCCATTACCAAATTAAACGGTGCGGCAGGCATGTCCAGGGAAGATGTGGAGAAACAGGTAAGAGCCAACGAACCCAAGTTCCGCGCAGCGGTAACCGCTTCCGTTAAACAGTCCGTAACGGACAGTGTCACGGCACAGTTCCGTCAGGGTGTGGAGAGTGCCGTGCTTTCCGCTTACGGATTTTCCTCCAAAGAAGCCTATGAAGAGGCTGTGGCAGCAGGCAGCGTGGACGAAGCAACCCAGACAGCCATAGAGAGTGCCATAGATGCGGGCATGGCATCCAAGCAGAGCGAAATCGATGCCATGGTAGCGGCTACCATGGAGTCCGATGCCATCAAGCAGAAGATTGATACCGAAACCGAAAACGCTATGCAGGCGAAGATTAACGAAACCATGAATTCCGTAGGTCAGGCATCAGGCGCTGTCACCCAGCTTAAATCCTTGAAGAGCCAGCTTGACAGCTACAACCAGTTCTACACCGGATTAAAGACCTATACCGCAGGTGTGGATGCTGCCGCTAACGGAGCCTCCACTTTATACAGCGGAGCCAATGAACTTGCCGCAGGCGCAGGAAAACTGGCAGATGGTACCACAGAACTTTCAAGCGGTCTGGATACCATGCAGAAGTCCGCTCCCGCACTGATTGACGGCATCACTGGGCTTCGCGACGGCGCCGGAAAGCTTTCTGACGGACTTTCTACCTTAAATGAAAAAGGTATCGGCGACTTAACCGAGTCCCTGGGTGAGGATTTAGACACCTTTGCAGCCCGCCTGAAAGCAACGGCAGATGTATCGAAGGATTACAACAATTACGCCGGTATTGCCGATGACATGGCAGGACAGGTGAAGTTCATTTATCGTACGGAGGGAATAGAGAACTAAAGTTCTCTGGACTAAAGTCCTCAGAACTGAAGTTCTCAGAACAAATAAAATAATTAAGAGTTTTTCCTGTGGCAATGCCTATTCTTTTATGATAAGATATTTTACAGAGAAAGAAGTTATCCGGTAAATACCGTATCAGATAAAGAGGGAATTGCAATATGAGGAAGAAAATAAAAAAAGGCAGTCAGAACAGCATACAGAGGGGCATGGCATTTGCCACCGTTTTATTGTGCGGAGCCCTGTTTGCCGGCTGTGGTGCAAAGACTGCCGATACCGAAATACAAAAGGGAATGCAGGCTGTTGCGGATATGGATTATGAAGAAGCAATGGCCTGCTTTTCTGCTGCCGAAAATAACGGGGAGGATGCCCGGCTGATTGCCCGGGGAAGGGGCATTGCCAGCATCGGTCAGACCAACTACGAGGATGCCGTTACTTATCTGGAGGATTGTCTTGCCCTGTCGGACGGTGTGGTGGAAAAAATGGATGTGGATGTCAACCTGTATCTGGCAACCGCATACCAGAAAATAGGAAATAATGAGAAGGCAAAGGAAATTTACGATGCCATTCTGGAGCTGTATCCCAACCACACGGATGCCGCCTATTTACGCGGTTATGTGGAGCTTGTGTTAAACAATTACCAGGGGGCAAGAGCCGATTTTGACCGGGTAATCAGATTAGAGCCGGAGAACTACGACAGACTGATTCATGTCTATGAGGTGCTCCGCGACAACGGCTACCGGGAATGGGGCGAAGAGTATTTAAGCCAGGCGCTGACGGAGCGTTCCGCAAAAATGAGCGCCTTTGACAGGGGACGGATCAATTATTATCTGGAAAATTACGAAACGGCGCAGCTTGATCTGGAAGAGGCCAAAAATGCAGCTCCGGGTGATTCCGGCGTCTATTTGTATTTAGGCATGGCGTACGAAGCCACCGGCGACTACAACTATGCCATTACCAACGTGTACACAGCATATCTGACACAGAAGGACGGCACCGCAGAGCTTTATAACCAGCTGGGGCTCTGCTATTTAAAACAGGAGCAGTATGCACCGGCGCTGGATGCGTTCCAGAAGGCAATGCAGATACCGGACAACGGCATGATGCAGACCCTTTCCTTCAATGAAATCGTGGCATACGAATACCTGGGAAATTACAACCAGGCAGCCGCACTTTTGCAGAATTATCTGGCTACTTACCCGGATGACGAGACCGCAAAGAGGGAATACGGCTTTTTGTCCACCCGTTAGCCGGTAAAAAGTTTAAAAGCCCCAAGATGCCGCAAATATGCATATTTTGCGATTGTGAAATAATTAACCCACAATATCTTGTGGGTTAGCATTGACTTCCCTAAGACGAGATGATACTATAAGTGCATAGCGTTTGAAAGGGAGGGACTTTCGTGTTACAGGTTATTAAAAGAGATGGTGAAAGGGTGGACTTCACATTAAGCAAGATTAACGATGCCATTATGAAGGCGTTTACGGCTACGGAAATGCAGTACTCAAACGACATCGTGGATCTGCTTTCACTTCGTGTGTCTGCGGACTTTCAGGACAAGATTAAGGACGGAGCTGTCAGCGTGGAGGATATCCAGGACAGCGTGGAGAAGGTATTGGGACAGGCCGGCTATGAGGATGTAGCCAAGGCTTACATTTTATACCGCAAACAGCGGGAAAAAATGCGTACCATGAAGTCCACAATCTTAGACTACAAGGATGTAGTCAACAGCTATGTAAAAGTGGAAGACTGGCGTGTAAAAGAAAACTCAACCGTTACTTATTCCGTAGGCGGTCTTATCTTAAGCAATTCCGGTGCGGTAACAGCCAATTACTGGCTTTCCGAAATCTACGACCAGGAAATTGCGGATGCACACCGCAATGCGGATATTCATATCCATGATTTGTCCATGCTCACAGGCTACTGTGCCGGATGGTCACTGAAACAGCTTATCAAAGAAGGACTCGGCGGCATCACCGGCAAGATTACCTCTGCACCGGCAAAGCATTTATCCGTGCTTTGCAACCAGATGGTAAACTTTTTAGGCATCATGCAGAACGAGTGGGCGGGAGCGCAGGCTTTCTCCTCCTTCGATACTTATCTGGCGCCTTTTGTCAAGGCGGACAATCTGGCTTATCCGGAAGTAAAGAAGTGCATAGAAGCCTTTATTTACGGTGTCAATACCCCCAGCAGATGGGGCACCCAGGCACCCTTCTCCAATATTACGTTGGACTGGACGGTTCCCGATGACCTGGCAGAGCTTCCGGCTATCGTAGGCGGCAGGGAAATGGATTTCAAATACAAGGACTGCAAGAAGGAAATGGACATGGTTAACAAGGCATTTATTGAGACCATGATTGAAGGCGACTCCAACGGACGCGGCTTCCAGTATCCCATTCCCACCTATTCCATTACGAGGGATTTTGACTGGTCCGACAATGAGAACAACCGTCTTTTGTTTGAAATGACTTCCAAATACGGCACCCCGTATTTCTCCAACTATATCAACTCCGACATGCAGCCTTCCGATGTACGAAGCATGTGCTGCAGACTGCGTCTGGACTTAAGAGAGCTTCGCAAAAAGACCGGCGGTTACTTCGGTTCCGGCGAAAGCACCGGCAGTGTGGGCGTTGTTACCATCAATATGCCCCGTATTGCGTATCTGTCCGCCAATAAGGACGAGTTCTACGCAAGACTCAACCGTATGATGGACATTGCGGCGCGTTCCTTAAAGATTAAGAGAGGCGTAATTACCAAGCTTCTGGAAGAGGGCTTGTATCCTTACACCAGAAGATACTTAGGCACCTTTGACAATCATTTCTCCACCATCGGTCTGATCGGTATGAACGAAGTGGGACTGAATGCCAACTGGCTCCGTGCGGACATGTCCGACAAGAGGACCCAGGAATTTACCAAGGAAGTGCTGAATCATATGAGAAACCGTCTGTCCGATTATCAGGAGCAGTACGGCGACCTTTATAATCTGGAAGCGACACCGGCGGAAAGTACCGCATACCGTCTGGCAAAGCACGACAGAAAGCGCTGGCCGGCAATCAAGACCGCGGGCAAGCCGGGAGATACCCCTTATTACACCAACTCTTCCCATCTGCCCGTGGATTACACTACCGATATTTTCGATGCACTGGATATTCAGGATGATTTACAGACCCTGTATACCTCCGGCACCGTATTCCATGCGTTCTTAGGAGAAAAGCTTCCCGACTGGAAAGCGGCCGCAAATCTGGTAAAAACCATTGCGGACAACTATAAATTACCTTACTATACGCTTTCTCCTACCTACTCCATCTGTAAGGAGCACGGTTATCTGGCAGGAGAAGTGGCAGTATGTCCTCACTGCGGACAGCCTACCGAGGTTTACAGCCGTATTACCGGCTACTACAGACCGGTACAGAATTGGAACGACGGCAAGCTGCAGGAGTACGCAAACCGTAAAGAGTACGATGTGGATCATTCCGTTCTGAAGCGTCCTGTAAAGACCATGGTAAAGCTGACTAACTATGCGGACGAGGTAGAAGTTTCCGTAGAGGAGCCTAAGGATGTGAAGTACCTTTTCACCACCAAGACCTGTCCGAACTGCAAACTTGCCAAGGAATATTTAAAGAATGAAAAGTACGTGGTAATTGATGCGGAAGAAAATATGGAGCTGGTACAGCGTTACGGCATTATGCAGGCGCCGACTCTCGTTGTGGTAAACGGCGACCACTTCAAGAAGTATGTCAATGCCTCCAATATTAAAAAATATGCAGAAGAAGCCGCTATGATGGTATAGGCTTCCTGTATAAAAAAGATAAGAAAAAAAGACTGTTCCCGCGACGGATACCGGAGAAGGGTATCTGCTGCGGGAAATAGTCTTTTTTATTTTTCGTAAATTTATGCTTGCATAATCAGATAAACTAAGATATACTCTTTTTCATAAGCAGATACTTCTTTTTTCTAATTTTCTTTTGCCGGCGATCGCCGGTGTCTAAAAATTCAAGAATTCCTGCTTAGAACCCAAGAACAACAAAATTTATCTAAGGAGGAAAACAGCATGAGCCATATTCATCTGACAAAAGAGGATATGATGGGAAGCCAGCCGTGGAGGGGAGGACTGGATCTGTTCCATATCGTTATGATTGGAATTGGAAAAGACCTGCCCGGACAGGAAGAAAGCTATGAACTGCACCGGTTTTTGGGAACCATATTTTCCCAGAAGCTTGCAGTGGAAGAAAAGTTACATATAATGAAAACAGAGTATGATATATCAGAGGAAGAAGATTTCAGAGAGGATGTGAACGAGATGTGCAACTTAGGTGAAGGAATTATGGAAGAGGGCATTGCCATTGGAAGGGAAAAAGGGCGTGAAGAAGGCATAGCTATCGGAGAAACGAGGGGAAGAGAATCCGGTCTGGTGCAGGGACGTGAAGAAGGCATCAGTATTGGAAAGGAAAGGGCACAGTCAGAGCTTATCCGGAACATGCGAAAAAACGGCTTCACAGCAGAGCAGATCGCGGCGGCTACGGACAAAGCGTTGGAAGAGGTAAAAGCTATCCTGGCATAGGAAGTGGATAACAGTACAGATACATGCAAAACATTGCAACATAAATACAGTCATACACAAAAACGGGAGCCTTTCGTGGCTCCCGTTTTTAGGCTTTCCAATCGCATACATAAGTTTATTCCAATTCAAATGCACCGGTGTAGAGCTGGTAGTAGGTGCCCTTCTTGGCAATCAACTGGTCGTGTGTACCGCGCTCAATGACTCTGCCGTGGTCAAGAACCATAATCACATCGGAATTCATGACAGTGGAAAGTCTGTGCGCAATGACAAAAACGGTACGGCCTTCCATCAGCTTATCCATACCGCGCTGGACGATGGCTTCCGTACGGGTATCAATGGAAGAAGTGGCTTCGTCCAAAATCATAACCGGCGGGTCTGCTACGGCAGCACGGGCAATGGCAAGAAGCTGGCGCTGTCCCTGGGAAAGGTTTGCACCGTTGTTGGAAAGTTCGGTATCGTAACCGCCGGGGAGTCTGGTGATAAAATCATCGGCGCCGGCAAGCTTGGCGGCAGTGATGCATTCTTCGTCCGTGGCGTCTAAGTTTCCGTAGCGGATATTGTCCATAACCGTACCGGTAAAGAGGTTGGTATCCTGTAATACAATGCCTAAAGAGCGGCGAAGGTCCGCTTTCTTGATTTTGTTGATGTTGATGCCGTCATAACGGATTTTACCGTCTGCAATGTCATAGAATCGGTTGATTAAGTTGGTAATAGTGGTTTTACCGGCACCGGTAGCGCCCACAAAAGCAACCTTCTGACCGGGTTTGGCGTAAACGGAAACATTGTGAAGCACCGTTTTTCCCTCTACATAACCAAAGTCCACATCATTCACCTGCACATCACCCTGCAGGGCGGTATAGGTAAGAGTGCCGTCACCGTGGGGATGCTTCCATGCCCAGCAGCCGGTGTGCTTATCGGTTTCCGTGATGGTGCCGTCCGGGGCAATATTGGCATTTACCAGAGTAACATAGCCGTCGTCCGTTTCCGGTGTTTCATCCATCAGGGCAAAGATACGCTCGGCACCGGCAAGACCCATGACGATGGAGTTAATCTGCTGGGACAACTGGTTGATGTTGCCGGTAAACTGCTTGGTCATGTTTAAGAACGGAATGATAATGCTGATACTGAAGCCCAGTCCCGAAATACTGATGTTGGGAACACCGGACAAAAGGAACAGACCGCCTGCTACGGCAATCAGCACGTAAATGATGTTGCCGATGTTCATAATAATGGGACCTAAAATATTGGCATAGGCGTTTGCCTTGCAGCTATCGTCGCAAAGCGCCGTATTGATTTCTTCAAAATCGGAAATACATTCTTCCTCGTGGTTAAAGACCTTGATGACCTTCTGACCATTCATCATTTCCTGGATAAAGCCCTCTGCCTTACCGATGGACTGCTGCTGTTTGATAAAGTATTTGGCAGAACCGCCGCCGACTTTCTTGGAAATAATCATCATGGCAGCCACGCCCACAAGGAGGAGCAGCGTCATCCAGACACTGTAATACAGCATGATGAAAAAGACGCCGATGACAATGGCAATGGAGCGGATTAAAGCGGGCATGGACTGGGAAATGAGCTGACGCAGCGTATCGATATCGTTGGTGTAATAGCTCATGATGTCGCCGTGCTTATTGGTGTCAAAGTATTTAATCGGTAAGTTCTGCATGCCGCCGAACATGGAAATACGCAGCTTGCTTAAGAATCCCTGTGTGATGAATGCCATCAGCTCGGAGTAAACCGTGACGGCAATAATGGAAATCACATACATGGAAATCAGAATGACCATTAACGGCGTAATTTCCTTTACGGCTGCCGTCCAGTTTTTGTCCGGTTGCCATACTTCGATAATAGCGATAATCTTCTGGATGAAGATATCGGGAATGGCGGCGGCAATCGCGGAAAACAGGATACAGAACACGGTTACGGGTACGAGTACCGGGTAGTAACCGATGAGAGTTTTCATAATACGTTTGAAGGTATGAGGATTGACTTTTTTATTCGGTTTATTCATTTTCGTTTCCTCCCTTCGTCTGCTGCTCGTAAACTTCTCTGTAAATATCGCTGCTCTGAAGCAGGTCTTCATGCGTACCTGCGGCGGAAATGCTGCCGTTGTCCATGACGATAATCAAATCGGCATCTTCCACGGAGGCAATACGCTGGGCAATGATAATTTTTGTGGTATCGGGAATGTAATTTTTGAAACCGGCGCGGATTAAGGCATCCGTTTTGGTGTCCACGGCGCTGGTGGAGTCATCCAAAATTAAGATTTTCGGTTTCTTTAAGAGGGCTCTGGCAATGCAGAGACGCTGCTTCTGACCGCCCGATACGTTGGAACCGCCCTGCTCAATGTAGGTGTCATATTTGTCGGGGAAGGTCTGGATAAATTCATCTGCCTGGGAAAGACGGCAGGCTTCCATGATTTCCTCGTCCGTCGCCGTTTCATTGCCCCAGCGCAGGTTATCCTTGATGGTGCCGGAGAACAGCACATTTTTCTGAAGCACCATGGCGACAGCGCTCCGGAGTGTGGGAATGTCGTAGCTCCGTACATCCACGCCGCCCACAAGAACGGCACCCTCCGTTACATCATAAAGTCTCGGGATTAACTGTACCAGAGAGGATTTACTGGAACCGGTACCACCGATGATACCAACGGTCATACCGGAACGGATGGACAGGTCAATATCCGACAAGGCATATTTTTTCGCCCTGGCGGAGTACTTGAAATTCACATTCTTAAATTCGATGGAACCGTCCTTTACTTCCATAACCGGGTTCTCCGGCTCTTTTAAGGAAGGTTCTTCTTCAAGCACTTCGCAGATTCGCTTGGCGGACTCCGCAGACATGGTAACCATGACATAAATCATGGAAAGCATCATTAAGGACATTAAAATCTGCATACCGTAGGTCAACATACCGGAAATCTGTCCCACATCCAGGGCGGAACCGCCGCTGGTTATGGCGAGCTTGGAACCAACCAAAAGAACCACAACCATGTTGATATATACGCAGAGATTCATAAGAGGAGTATTCAGAGCCACGATACATTCGGCTTTTGTAAAGTCCTTACGGATGTTGTCTGCCGCCGTATTGAATTTCTGCTTTTCGTATTCTTCCCGGGAGAAGCCTTTTACCACTCGCATGCCGCGGACATTTTCTTCAATAGATTCGTTTAACCGGTCATATTTCTTAAACACACTGCGGAAGGCAGGCATGGCTTTTTTGCCGATGGCAAGAAGACCAAAGGCAAGAATGGGAATTACCACAACAAAGACAAATGCTAATTTGCCGCCCATGACAAATGCCATGACCGTGGAGAAAATAAGAAGCAGCGGGCTTCTTATGGCAATGCGGATTAACATCATAAACGCCATCTGCACATTGGTAACATCCGTCGTCATACGGGTTACCAGGGAAGATGATGAGAATTTGTCGATGTTCTCAAAAGAATAAGTCTGGATGCGGTGGAACAGGTCGCTCCGCAGGTTCTTGGCAAAGCCGGTGGAGGCTTTTGCACAGGTAAAGCCGGCAAGACCGCCGCAGACCAAAGAGATGGCTGCCATTATAATAAGAAGAAGTCCCACTTCCATAACGCTTTCGATGGAAGCGCCTGCCTTAATCCGGTTGACCAGATTGGCGGTGATAAAGGGGATAATCGTCTCGATGACAGCTTCGCCTACAATGAAAATGAGCGTAAGAATGGTAGGTCTTTTGTATTCTCTTACGCATCCGGCAAGTTGTTTTAACATACTTTTTTTCCTCTTTCTATAAATTGTGCTCTAATATTTTACTATAAAGCTTTGCGGAAAAAAAGGCAAGGGAAGAGTTGCTAAGGCGGCTTTTTTATGCTAAACTTTTCACATGTGAGTAAATTTTTACAACTAAAAATTTATAATAGAAAACGGAAGAAAGGTTCAAATCATGATTAATAAACTGATTGCCAACATCAAAAAAACAAATGCCCCCATTGTAGTGGGCTTAGACCCCATGCTTTCTTACATCCCGGAGCATATTCAGAAAAAAGCGTTTGCCGAATACGGTGAAACACTGGAAGGTGCCGCAGAGGCTATCTGGCAGTATAACAAAGGTATTGTGGATGCCGTAGCGGATTTGATTCCCGCCGTAAAACCGCAGATTGCCATGTATGAGCAGTTCGGACTTCCGGGACTGAACGCTTTTGTGAAAACCGTAAATTACTGCAAGGAAAAAGGTCTTGTGGTTATCGGGGATATCAAAAGAGGCGACATCGGCTCCACTTCCGAAGCATATGCGGCAGGCCATCTTGGCAAAGTAGCCGTGGGAAGCAAGGCTTATTATCCGTTCGGCGAGGACTTTGCTACGGTCAATCCCTATCTTGGTTCCGACGGCGTGAAGCCCTTCATTAAGGTATGCAAGGAAGAGAAAAAAGGTATCTTTGTCCTGGTAAAGACTTCCAATCCCAGCAGCGGCGAATTCCAGGACCGCGAAGTGGACGGCAGACCGCTTTATGAAATCGTAGGAGAAAAGACGGCAGAGTGGGGCGCTGAGTGCATGGGCGATTCCTACAGTTATGTAGGTGCCGTAGTGGGGGCAACCTATCCGAAGCAGGGCGAAATTTTAAGAAAGATTATGCCGAAGACCTTTATTTTAGTGCCCGGTTACGGTGCACAGGGCGGCAAGGGCAAGGACCTGGTTCACTTCTTCAATGAGGACGGGCTGGGTGCCATCATCAATTCCTCCCGCGGCATCATCGCAGCATACAAGCAGGAAAAATACGCATCCTTCGGGGCGGAAGCTTATGCTGATGCCTCCCGTGCAGCCGTGCTTGACATGAAAGAGGACATTGCGCAGGCACTGGAAAGCAGATAGAAAAGAAAATAGAAATTAAAAAACAGGAGAACAGCCATCTGATGAAATAGTTTGTCAGACGGCTGTTTTTTTGATGAACGAAATTGTATAAAACAATACGTTGTCATATTGACACTGATAAAATTAAAATGTATTATATTAAATATAACAAACAAAAATAAGCATAGAACGCATTGAAAAGATTTACATATACAAACATGTTGACAAATAAATAAAAACGAAAGCAAAAGGGAGAAAGTAGGGTGAAAAGAAAACTTATTGTCTGCGGTATGGTAATCGCTGCCATCTTACTTAGTTATGTTCTGATTCGAGGGGGAAAATATATTTTCAGAGTGCATTTCGCAGACGCCGAAATGGAAGCTACGATTGCCCAGAATATGGGACATTATGACGATAAATGTTTAACAGTCAGAAAGCTGAGAAGGGTAAAGCAATTAAACATAGGATATACAAGCTGGTATGGGACACTGAAGGATATTAAGAAATGTGAAAACTTGCAGGAGCTTTATATCAATTATCCCAGATTTGAAGGTGACCCGGATACCAGGGAATATCTTTATTATTGCTATGGAAAGGAAATGCCCAGATTTGAAAGCAAAGAACGGGTACGGGAAATAGAAGAGGAACTGCAGGAAATTTTAATAGCATGCGATGATTTATCGGTTCTTTCTATAAACAATGGTGAAATCAGGAACGATTTTAACCCGGAATACGGGGATGCCCGGGATTATTTTAATTTGCAGGATTTATGTTTTTTATACGTAGGAAACAGACTGACGGAATTGGAAATTCAGGGGATGAGGAATCTGGATATATCTGCTTTGCAATATTGTGAAAATATTAAAAAACTTAATCTTAACGATTGTGAAGTTATAGATTATCAGGCGCTGGAAAACCTGCAACAGTTAGAAATATTAGAGCTCTCGGACACAAATATTGCCTCTGCGGATTATCTGCTCTCATTAAAAACAATAAAAAAACTGTCTATAAAAAATACGCCGTTGGCTAAGAATGGTAAAGAATTGAAAAGACTGAAAGAAAGTCTTACAGACACAGAAATAGAGTATTAGGAGGAAAAATGACTAAGAAGAAAATAATAGGGGGTATAGTGGGAGGCGTATGCCTGATTGTATTGGGAATTGTTGTCTGCTTTACACAAAAAGTCTTTTTTGAAGATACCAATATGGCAAAAATAATTGCTTTGAATTGTGAAAAACATAATTACGGAGAAGTAACCCCAAAAGACATAGAGAAAATAGAACATTTAAATATTGGATATACGACAACTTTTACTACCTTAAAAGATATTCAGAAGTGTAAAAATTTGGAGACATTGGCAGTAGGAACACCTTATAACATGCAAAAAATTTATAATGCTTTCTATAGTCATATCTATATATTACGAGAAAAGGAAGATGAAGTAAGCATTGCCAGACTGGAAAGAGAATTAACAGAAATACTCCAAAACTGTAGGAAACTGAAAAATCTGAAAATAGGAAATACAGAGGAAAGTCTGGATTTACAGGACCTTAATTTTTTATACGACGGAAACCGTATAGAATATTTGGAAATTGAAAATATGACAAATTTAGATTTATCGGCTTTGAAAAACTGCAAAAATCTGAAAACTCTGGTGATATCGGACTGCAACTGCAGCCATTATGAAGTCATTACAGAACTAAAAAAGCTGGAATATCTGCGAATAGTGAACAGCAATATAGAAGAAGCCGAACCGATATTGCAATTGGATTATTTACAAAATATTACATTGGATAATACGCCTCTTGCGGAGAAGGAAGAGGAAATGAACAAAATACAGGAGTTCTTTCCTAAGGCAAGTATTTTGTACTGATGACAGAGAAAAGGAAGTTGCATATTATTGGGAGCATTCCACGGACAATACCGTATAATGATGGGGGAAAAGGATAATGAACCATAAAGGAAAATTAAAAAAGGGAAGCCTGGTTTTTTTAGTTATATTTGCAACAGCCCTGTGTCTGTGGGGCTGCGGCTTGCAGAAGCAGGAAGAAGGCATCCAGACATACCGCTTTTATGTGAAAATAATGAACGGCAAGAAGCAACTGTGTGACAGATTTTACATAGCAGAGGAACTGGAAACAATCCGGCAGATGACGGTCATAAAAAATGTGAACGGCTGGGTGATACCGGGAGTGAAGGACCATGAAATAAAATGGAAGGATGATTCAATGAAGTATGCCGCACAGAGAGCTACAGGAATCAATGACCGGCCTATTTGGTTGAGCGATACATGGGATATAACAGAACTGGAAGTACATAGAGCGGAAAGTTTTGATGACATTACAGAACTGCCAAATCTGGAAATACTGAATGTCAGGGGCGAACAGATAGTGAATATAGAGGGAATAGGAAAACTAAAAAAACTGAAACAATTATACATATGGGGAGAATGCGATGAAGGACTGGAATCTATAGGAAACCTGACATCACTGGAAAGTCTGTTGATATTCGGATATGAAAATGCAGATTTTACTTTCCTTGGAAATCTGACAAATCTGAAAGAACTCTCTTTGTGGTCATACCAGATGCAGGACATATCGTGGATAGAAAAACTGACGAAACTTCGGGAATTGGAATTGCGGGGAAATGATAAACTATCCGACATCACCCCTTTAAGGTATCTGACCAATCTGGAAATCTTAAATTTATCAGAATGCAGGATATCGGACATTTCACCACTGAGTGAACTGAAAAAGCTAAAGAAACTTGAATTGTGGAATAACCGGATTAAGGATATCACCCCTTTAAGAGGATTAACGAGGCTGGAGTACCTGTCAATCGGAATGAATCGGGTGGAGGATATCAATGCCTTGGAAGATTTGACGAATTTAACCGAGCTGTGGGTGACAAAAAATCAAATTTCTAATATTGATGCACTTGCAGATTTGATTAATATACAGGAATTGCATGCGGATGAAAATAAAATTCAGGATATTTCTGCACTGGAAAGATTGACGCAGATGCAGGTTTTGGATATGAGCAGAAACAATATCGGGAATATAGATGTACTGATAAACCTTACCAAGCTGAAAAAATTGGACCTATGCCATAATCACATCCGTGATATATCGGTGCTGGAAAACCTTACAAAGCTAAACATACTGTATCTGTTCCAAAATGAAATATCGGATATTACACCCTTGCAGAATTTAACCAATTTAGAGGAACTGGAGGTGAGAAACAATCCGGCAAAGGATTATTCCTGCGTGGAGTTTGTACTAAGGTTAAATGAATTGCCGTAAAATGGGTACTGTAAACAGACTGTTTTAATGGGAGAAAACTATGAACTTAAGAAAGAAAATAGGAACAGTTATGCAAATTGGTCTGCTGATAATGATACTATTTGCAGCAGGCTGCGGATTACAGAAGCAGGAAGAAGGCATCCGCACATACCGCTTTTATGTGAAAATAATGAACGGTGAAAAACAACTGTGTGACAAATTTTACATAGCAGAGGAACTGGAAACAATCCGGCAGATGACTGTCATAAAAAATGTGAACGGCTGGGTGATACCGGGAGTGAAGGACCATGAAATAAAATGGAAGGATGATTCAATGAAGTATGCCGCACAGAGAGCTACAGGAATCAATGACCGGCCTATTTGGTTGAGCGATACATGGGATATAACAGAACTGGAAGTACACGGAGCGGAAAGTTTTGATGACATTACCGAACTGCCGAATCTGGAAATACTGTCCATTGACGGTAAACAGGTAAAGAATTTAGAGGGAATAGGGAAACTAAAAAAACTGAAACAATTATATATAAGGGGAGAAAACTGTGAGGGGCTGGAACCTATAGGAGACCTGACATCACTGGAAAGTCTGTTGATATTCGGACATGAAAACGCAGATTTTATTTTTCTTGGAAATCTGACAAATCTGAAAGAACTCTCTTTATATTCACACCAGATGCAGGATATATCGTGGATAGAAAAACTGACGAAGCTTCGAAAATTGGATTTGAGATCAAATGAAAAACTATCCGATATCACGCCTTTAAGGTCTCTGACCAATCTGGAAATCTTAGATTTATCAGTGTGCAGGATATCGGACATTTCACCACTGAGTGAACTGAAAAAGCTAAAGAAACTTGATTTGTGGAATAACCGGATTAAGGATATCACCCCTTTAAGTGGATTAACGAGGCTGGAGTACCTGTCAATCGGAATGAATCAGGTAAAGGATATCAGTGCCATAGAAGATTTGACGAATTTAACAGAGCTGAGGGTGACAAAAAACCAAATTTCTAATATTGATGCACTTGCAGATTTGATTAACTTACAGGAATTATATGCGGATGAAAATAAAATTCAGGATATTTCTGCACTGGAAAGATTGACGCAGATGCAGGTTTTGGATATGAGCAGAAACAATATCGGGAATATAGATGTACTGATAAACCTTACAGAGTTAAAGGAATTAGACCTGTGTATGAACCGCATCCGTGATATATCAGTACTGGAAAATCTTACAGGGCTAAAAAAATTGTATCTGGCGCAAAATGAAATAGCGGATATTACCCCTTTACAGAATTTAACGAAGTTGGAGCAGCTCGATGTAAAATGGAATCTGGTAACGGATTATTCCTGCGTGGAGTTTGTACGGGAATTGAATGAATACCTTCAATGAAGATAGTATGAAATTTTTAGTTTGATAAAACAATATTGGGAGCAAAAGATAATGGGAAGAAAAAGGGGAAGTATACTTTTTATAATCGTATTAACAACAGTCCTGTGCCTGTCCGGCTACAGTGCAAAGGAACAGAAAGAACCGAATGGTGTTTGCCGTAATCTGATTACCGCAGTTTCATTTGTCCAAAAGATGGAAGGAACAGATGAAAATGCTGCGGAAAAAATGCTGTCATCTTCAGAGTATATTTTAAGTCCGTGGGAATTACAGGGAATACAGGACCACGTAATAGACTGGCAAAATCCGGAACTGGAAATGGCGGTAAGAAAAGAGATAAACATTTATGACAGGGAGATTTGGCTCAGGGACGTCTGGAACATTACAGGACTGAGTGTTGTGGGAATAAAGGGCAATTTAGAGGCGTTGGGCGAATTGAAAAACCTAAAAAATCTATTTCTGTTTTTACAGGATACAACAGATTTGTCCGTCCTGGCGGAATTGCAGAATTTAATGGAATTTGGATTTTGGAGTTATGCAACACAGGACATCGGGGTACTTGCCGATTTACCGAATCTGAAGAAATTCTGGTTTGGAGCAGATGACATTCGTAATGTAGATGCCATAGGATGTTTAACCCAATTAGAAAGTTTGGATATCTATGGGGTTGACAGCCTGCAGGATTTTTCTTTCCTTGCCAATTTAGACAACCTTTCAAGCCTCCTGTTGTATACGGACGGGATAAAAGATTTAACACCTGTCGGAAATCTGAAAAAGCTGGAGAAATTAGATATCCAGAATGCATACATAACGGATATAAGTCCTTTAAAAGAATTATATAACTTACAACAAATAATATTATATATACCAAATGTGGAGGATATCGCTTCGATAAAAGATTTGACCCACTTAAGGAGCATTGTGATTCATAAAAGCAAGATATCGGATATCAGTATGCTCGGTAATCTGACGGAATTGGAAGAACTCAGGATATGGGAGTCAGAGATAGAAAACATTGGGGTAACAGAAAATTATCCGGCACTTAAGGTACTGGATTTTAGGAATAACAAAATAGAGGATATCCATGCATTGGCAGGGATGACTCAAATAGAAAAAATAGATTTGAGTCACAATAATATTAAGGATATCGAAGCATTGAGGGAACTGACCGGACTGGAAGAGCTAAATCTTTGCGACAATCATATACAGGACATCTCGGCACTGGAAAATCATACAAATCTGAAAGTACTGTATTTGTTGAAAAACGAAATTTCCGACATTACACCGCTGCAGGATTTGACGAACCTGAGGGAACTGGATGTGACACTGAATCCGGTGAGCGATTATTCCTGCGTGGAATTTGTGCCGTATTTAAATGAATTACAGTAAGGGGAAAAAGATGGACAAAAGAAAAAATGTAATCAAGAAAGGTGTTCTGCTGGGAGGACTTGCGCTTTTCCTGCTTTTTGCAAAAAACGAAATCCGGGCGGCGGAAGAAGAGAAGTTACCGGATGCAGCCGTGGTATTTCAAGATGAAAATCTGGAAAGATTGGTGAGGGATAGTCTCAGTATCTATGACCGGGAAATCAGGCAGAGTGATATTGCAGATGTAACAAGCATACAGCTTGAAAATCACAATATAAAAGATATAACGGGGCTGGAGAATTTCAAAAATCTGAAAAAGCTGGATATGAGCGGAAATGTCATAGAGGATATACAGCCGCTTGCAGGTCTGCAAAGTTTGGAGTATCTGGACTTAAGCTGGAATGAGATTGAAGATATCGGTGCCCTGAAAGGACTTACCAATCTTAAAAATTTGAATGTAAGCGGAAATGCCATTCTGGAAGTGAGCGCACTTTCCAACCTGAAAAATCTGGAGCAGCTTTATCTGGAGTACAACAGAATTACTTCACTGGAAGGAGTGGACAGGCTTCCCGCAATGGAAAAGCTTAATGCAAACAATAACCGTATAAAGGTCATTCCGTCTATGGAGGGCTTGTATAGTCTTAAGGTAAAAGGCAATCCGATACGGGATTATACCGGTCTGGCGCATATTCCTTCCATAGAGTATGACATGCAGGAAGAGCTGAGCGACATCCGGATGAGCTTCTTAAGTGAAAAATTTCAAAACTATATCCGGAAAGAATTACTGGATGACAGTCTGGAAGTGGAATGGGCAGAGTGGATGAAAAACGGAAGCCGGGATGTTCTGCGGGTGCAGATTGCCTATAAGGAACAGCCGAAAGCGGATTATAAACATAAGGAGGATTATTTTTTCTTTATGGAAGAGGGAATCTCGGACCCGTCCAAAAGTCAGGTGCTGCACGTTACTTATGAAAATGGCGAAGACAAAACGGGAAGCGATGGAAACACCACCAGAAAAAGACTGAGAATGGGCTGTGATTTTACTGCTGTTTTTGAAGATGTGACGTTTGACGGAAACAATGACCTCCTCATTGCAGTAGGAGGAGATAAGGGTGGTGAATTTTACTGCGCCTATGTATATGAGAATGGCTTTTACCGGTATGAACCGTCTTTTGAAAAGATACCCTGTTACAAAGTGGACCCGGACAGACAGCTTGTCTGCGGGACATTGACGGATTCAGACGGCAGAACAATCAGTGAATGGACATATAACGGTGAGTTTGTAAAAACGGGGGAAACGTCAATTCCCAGGGAGAATTAAATATGGTAAAAGAAATAAAGGCAGGCATTTTGGTACTGGGAATTATCTGTTTTGCATGCGGCTGCGGCAGAACGGAAACGGCACAGACAGAGGCAATGACAGAAAATGTAAGGAAAATCAATACGGAAGCGGTGGGAGAAAATCTTACACAGGTCATAAACAATATTCGGACGGAAGATGTAAACCGGAAGCAACTGCTTTCCGATACCGGTTTCATTTCCTGGGAAGAGGCTGGACTGGAAGAGGAAGCGGTGGACTGGAAAAATGCGGAGCTGGAAGAGAACATACGAAAAATTACCGGCATATACAACCGGCCGGTAATGCTGAGCGATGTCTGGGAGCTGACAAGTATAAATCTGGCAAGAACTGAAATAACAGATGCCTCCGCACTTGGCATGCTGAGAAATCTGGAAGAACTTAATATGCGAAACAGCAGTATTGAGAATATTGAGTTTATAAGCGGGCTGCCCGGACTCCGGTATCTGGATGTATCCGGCACTTCTGTTTCCTCCATTTCTTCCTTACAGAATGCAACGGAACTGGAGGTACTGTATGCATATGGTACAAATATTTCGGATTTAAGCCCCTTGCAAGGACTTACAAAACTGGAAAAGCTGGATTTATTCGATTGCCGGATTGAAGATATCAGCGCTCTGCAGGGACTGAGCGGACTGCGGGAATTATTTTTAGGAAATAACCGCATTGTCGATATTTCTGCGCTGCAAAATCTTACGGCACTGGAAAAACTGGGGCTGGAAAACAATCAAATCAGGGACATGCGGGCATTGGAGCATCTGGAAAACCTCACTTATCTGGACATCGACGGGAATGAATAAGAGGAAATGAAACTTACGACTTTACAAGGCTTACAGCACTTTTGGGGATTTGCAAAAGTAATAAGTCCATGTACTTGCAGAAATGCAGGTATGTGGGCTTTTTATTATCAAAAGTTGCTATTTACCGAAAAAACTAATATTTTAGAAAAAGTTACGCAAATGAGTCAAAACTCGTTTGAAAAATATTTGTTTTTTCTTAAAAACTCCATTGAAAAAGTTACAAAAAAAGGGAATATATTATATACAAAGGAGCTGTCTTTGAAAATTTAGTCGCAGATATATTTTCTAAGATGGGGCGTAAGTTGTATTATTACCATAAAGATTCCGGATTGGAAATAGATTTTGTGATGAGGTACAAGGGGCAATGTACGTTGGTAGAAGTAAAGGCAACAACCGGCAATACAAAAAGTACAAGAACTATTTTAAATCATCCTGAAAAGTATCATGTTACAAGCGCAATTAAATTAGGGGATTATAACGTGGGTAATGAGAATCAGATTCTGACACTTCCGTTATATATGGCTTTTTTGTTAGATGAGATGTGATTTTTGTGAGACGGGAATGAATAAGAGGAAATGAAACTTACGACTATTGAATATTTCCCGGATTTATGTTAGCATAGGAAAAGACTTAAGGCATTGATACGGAGGATTAAAAGATGGAACAGTACAAGCAGGAATTTATTGGCTTTATGATAGACAGTAAGGTGCTGAAATTCGGTGAATTCACCTTAAAGAGCGGCAGAAAAAGCCCCTTTTTCATGAACGCCGGAGCTTATGTGACAGGCGAACAGCTTCGTAAGCTGGGACAGTATTACGCAAAGGCAATTCATGACAACTTCGGGGACGATTTCGATGTACTGTTCGGACCGGCATACAAGGGTATTCCCTTAAGTGTGGCAACCACCATCGCCTACAGCGAGCTTTACGGAAAAGAAATCCGTTACTGCTCTAACCGTAAAGAAGTAAAGGACCACGGAGATGTGGGTATTCTTTTAGGAAGCAATTTAAAAGACGGTGACCGCGTGGTGATGATTGAAGACGTTACCACTTCCGGCAAATCCATGGAAGAAACGGTGCCTATCGTCAGAGCACAGGCGGATGTGGAAATCAAGGGACTTATGGTTTCCTTAAACAGAGAAGAAGTGGGACTGGGCGGCAAAATGGGTGCACTGCAGGAAGTCAGCGAAACATACGGTTTCCCGACCCGTGCCATTGTCAGCATGTCCGAAGTGACTGAGTACCTTTACAATAAGCCCTACAAGGGAACGGTTTACATTGATGATACCTTAAAACAGGCGATTGATGCTTACTATGCACAGTACGGCGTAAAAAAAGAAGCGTAAGGATGTAAGAAGGAGGATGACTATGGAAGAAAAAGTGTATAAGACCATGCGGGGAACGGGTGCTGCGAATATTGCGATTGGCATTCTGACCATGATTGTAGGAGTTGCCACCGGCGTTCTTTTGATTATCGGGGGAGCGAAGCTTCTTTCCAGAAAGTCTGATATTTTATTTTAGAGATGAAACGGGCATTTCCACAGGGGGTGCCCTTTTCCTTTTATTATGGAAAGAAAGAGGCGAAAGGGAGATGGCACGTAAACAGCACTATATTTTTACCAATAAAAAACATTCGCCCAAGGCAATTATGTCCACGATTTTGGGAATTATCAGCATGGTTTCCCTTGTGGCGGTCATTTATCTGACCTATTTAAAAAAAGGCGATGCGCCGGCAGGATACGGCATGACGGGACTGTTGATATTCCTGTTTTCCGTTGTCGGTCTTATTTTGGGAATTATGACGGCACTGGAGAAGGATAAGTATAAATTGTTCCCGTTTCTGGGAATTCTTTTCAATGCCCTTTCCTTTATCGGCATCGGCATTGTGATTTATGTGGGAAATTATTTAGCATAGAAAGGAAAACAACATGGAAGACATGGAAATTTTAACGGAAAGATGGGAGCTTGCCCGCGGCAGAATAGAGGAAATCTGCGAAGAGCTGAAAAACGAAAGAGTAGATTTGGGCAAATTTTCCGCTTATTTTTTAATGGAAGCAGAATGGTTTGCCCATTTGTTTAAGACTGCGGACAGAGTGAACGGCGAAGCCTTTGACAAACTGGATGAAGCCGACCTGACCGCCTTAAATGAGAAGCATTACGGTGAACTGCTGGGAGAAAGATACGACACAAGCTATGCGAATCCCGCTTTCGCAGTGGAACGTCTGGGAGAAGAATACGGCAGACTTTTTTCTGCCCTGCATGTACATTACCGGAGAGGTATTGGTTTTGTATACGATGAAAAGAAAGAATTATTTCTGGCTCTTGCCGAACTTTTCTTAGAGATTTACAGCGCCTTTGTGTGTAAAAAAGAAGAAAACGGCGGAATTCCCGCTTATGAGGAAATCCGCAAGATTTATTACTGGCACAGAAGCGATTATGCGGATGTACTTTCCCTGGAGCAGGTGGGAAATCAGGTGGTGCCGAAGCAGGATATGGCAAAGCGGCTTCTCATGGAAGCGGACTTAACGGATTTGCGTTACCTGTACCGCTACGGCGAATATATTTCCGACAGCGAGCTGAAAACGGCGGCATTCTTAAACAGCCTTCCCGAAGAAACCATAGCTACCATGGCGGATACCTTCACAGAAGGATACCGGATAGGATTTATCACCACCAATAAAGATATCAGCAAAAAAAAGAGCGTGTGCATTTATTATAATATCGGTTTTGAACGGGTGGTAAGGAGAGCTGTTTCCAATTTTAAGAAAATCGGACTGGACTCCATTGTTTACAGAGGACGTTACCAGAGCACCGCACCCAACAGACAGTATAGCTACGACCACAAGGATGATGATATGCTGTTCTTTGACAGACAGTATATGAACCGGAAATTAGAAACCTTAAAGACCGCGTTTGAACAATATAAGAAGGAAGCCGCACTGTTCGGAGGCCCAGCAGTGATTGAGGTGTTTGGGGAGGAACCGTTTTCCCCGGTACCGAAGAAGGAAGCCATTCAGGGCGACGAGCAGTACCAGCGTCTGAATGTGGAATATATTTCCGCATACCGCCGGATGATGAGCAATTATGTGAAGGAAGAGGAGAGAAGCTTCACCATTATTGCATTCCCCACACCGGACATCGGGGACAATTTTACGCAGATTTTTGATGAAATTATCCGCATCAATACACTGGATTATTCCTTATATCAGAAAATCCAGCAGACCATGATCGATACCCTTGACCGGGCGGAATACGTGGAAGTAAAGGGCATGAACGGCAACCGCACGGATGTGAAGGTAATGCTCTGCACCCTTAACGACCCGGAAAAGGAGTCCAAGTTTGAAAATTGTGTGGCAGACGTCAATATTCCGGTAGGCGAGGTCTTTACCTCTCCGAGACTGAAAGGCACAAACGGTGTGCTGCATGTGAGCCGCGTGTTCTTAAACGGGCTGGAATACCGGGATTTTGAAATTGATTTCAAGGACGGTATGGTGGCAGACTACCACTGCGGCAACTTCCCGGATGCGGAAGAAGGCAGACGTTATATCAAGGACAATGTGCTGATGCATCACGATACCCTTCCTTTGGGCGAATTTGCGGTAGGCACCAATACCACGGCTTATATGGTAGCGGAAAAATACGGCATCGGCGGCAAGCTTCCCATTCTGATTGCAGAGAAAATGGGACCGCATTTTGCAGTGGGCGATACCTGCTATTCCCAGGCGGAAGACGTAAAAGTCTACAATCCCGACGGAAAAGAAATCATTGCCCGGGAAAATGAGGTTTCCGCCCTGCGGAAGACGGATATGCAGAAGGCTTATTTCAACTGCCATACCGACATCACCATTCCGTATCATGAACTGGGACTGTTAGCTGCCGTGAAAAAGGACGGAAGCAGGGTGCCCATTATTGAAAACGGCAGATTTGTTCTGCCTGGCTGTGAAGAGCTGAATAAGCCCTTTAATTAGTAAATTCATATAAAATTAAGAAAAATACATTGCACCGAGGGTAAATATTTAGTAAACTGAACTTAAGAATGTTTTATTTCTTTACCGAGATTTTTTACGGATAAAAAGCCTGAAAGGAGAAAACAAGGTGGCACAGGTAGGTATTGTAATGGGCTCCGATTCGGATATGCCCATCATGGCAAAGGCAGCAGATGTATTGGAGGAACTTGGTATTTCTTATGAAATGACCATTATCTCCGCACACAGAGAGCCGGACGTATTTTTCGAGTATGCAAAGAGTGCAGAGGAGAAAGGATTTAAGGTGATTATCGCAGGTGCGGGAATGGCAGCCCATCTTCCGGGCATGTGCGCCGCTATTTTCCCCATGCCGGTTATCGGCATTCCCATGCACACCACATCTTTGGGAGGCAGGGATTCCCTGTATTCCATCGTACAGATGCCTTCCGGTATTCCGGTAGCGACGGTGGCAATCAACGGAGGCGCCAATGCAGGTCTTCTGGCAGCCAAAATCCTTGCGGTTTCCGATGAGGCGCTTCTGGCAAAGCTGAAGGACTACAGCCAAAACTTAAAAGAACAGGTACAGAAAAAAGACGCAAGACTGCAGGAAGTCGGCTACAAAAAATACATGGAAAAGTAAAATTGAGGTGGAGATTATTATGGATTACAAGAACGCAGGCGTGGATATTGAAGCAGGATACGAATCAGTGGAGCTGATGAAGAAGTTTGTTAAAACAACCATGAGACCGGAAGTAATGGGTGGTCTCGGCGGTTTCTCGGGAGCTTTCTCCTTAGACAAGATTAAGGAGATGGAAAAGCCCGTATTGTTATCCGGTACCGACGGTGTGGGTACCAAGATTAAACTGGCATTTTTACTGGACAAGCACGATACCATCGGTATCGACTGCGTGGCAATGTGCGTGAACGACGTGGCATGTGCCGGCGGCGAACCTTTATTCTTCTTAGATTACATTGCTTGCGGCAAGAACTATCCTGAGAAGATTGCCACCATCGTAAAGGGCGTGGCAGACGGCTGCGTACAGTCCGGTGCGGCGCTTATCGGCGGAGAAACCGCAGAGCATCCGGGACTGATGCCCGAGGATGAATACGACCTGGCAGGATTTGCCGTAGGCGTGGTAGATGAAAAGGATTTGATTACCGGAGCAAATATCAAGCCCGGCGATGTGCTTGTGGGCATTGCTTCTTCCGGCGTACACAGCAACGGATTTTCCCTGGTCCGCAAGGTGTTTGAGATGACCAAGGAAAGCCTGAATACTTACTACGAAGAATTAGGCACCACTCTGGGAGAGGCGCTGCTTGCTCCGACCCGTATTTATGTAAAAGCATTAAAAGAAATCAAGAATGCAGGCGTTACTGTAAAGGGCTGCAGCCATATCACCGGTGGCGGATTTTATGAAAATATTCCGAGAATGCTTCCCGAAGGCATCAATGCGGTGGTAAAGAAGGACAGCTACGAAGTGCCTGCCATCTTTAAGCTGATGCAGAAGACCGGCAATATCGAAGAAAAGATGATGTACAACACCTACAACATGGGACTCGGCATGGTGCTGGCAGTAGACCCCACCGATGTGGAAAAGACCGTGGCTGCGATTGAAAAAGCCGGAGATACCGCTTATGTGGTAGGTTCCTGTGAAGCCGGAGAAAAGGGAGTAACCTTATGCTAAGGACAGTTGTTTGCGTATCCGGCGGCGGTACGAATTTGCAGGCAATATTGGATGCCGTGGATGCGGGAAAGATTACCAATACCGAAATCGTTGCCGTTATCAGCAACAATCCGGGCGCGAAAGCCCTGGACAGAGCGGCAGCCCATCACATTCAGGGTGTGGTTATGAGTCCGAAGGACTATGAGTCAAGAGCGCTTTTTAACGAAGCATTTACCTCTAAAATGGAAGAGCTTCAGCCGGATTTAATTGTTCTGGCGGGCTTCCTTGTAAAAATCCCGGAGAGCATGGTGGCAAAATTTTCCGGCAGGATTATCAACATCCACCCGTCCCTTATTCCTGCCTTCTGCGGTGTGGGATACTATGGACTGCATGTGCATGAAGAAGCCTTAAAGAGGGGCGTAAAGGTAACGGGAGCAACCGTCCATTTTGTAAACGAAGGCATGGACGAGGGACCGATTATTGCCCAGAAGCCCGTGTTTACCGAAGAGGGAGATACCCCCGAGATTTTGCAGAGACGTGTGATGGAACAGGCAGAATGGCTGCTTCTTCCCCAGGCGATTGATGATATTGCCAATGACAGATTGTATGTAAAAGACGGACATGTATACACAAAAGGAGGCAATGCATGAAAGTACTGATTATAGGCGGTGGCGGCAGAGAGCATGCCATTGCGGTTAGCATGAAGAAAAGCAGAAGAGTGGACAAGCTCTACTGTGTACCAGGCAATGCGGGTATTGCGGAAATTGCAGAATGTGAACCTTCCATAGGCGTTATGGAATTTGATAAAATCGTGGCATATGCCAAAGAAAAACAGGTGGATTTAGTATTTGTGGCACCGGACGATCCTCTGGTAGGAGGTCTGGTGGATGTCCTTAAGGAAGCTGGCTTCCGTGTGTTCGGACCGGACAAAAAAGCGGCTATCTTAGAGGGCAGCAAGGCTTTCTCCAAGGATCTTATGAAAAAATACAACATTCCAACCGCAGCCTATGAAACCTTTGATGATCCGGAGAAAGCGCTTGCTTATCTGGAAACGGCGGAAATGCCCATCGTCTTAAAAGCGGACGGACTGGCACTTGGAAAAGGCGTTCTTATCTGCAACACTTTGGAAGAAGCCAGAGCGGGTGTGAAGGAAATCATGCTGGACAAGCATTTCGGCAGCGCCGGCAACCGTATGGTAATCGAAGAATTCATGACCGGCAGAGAGGTTTCCGTACTTTCCTTTGTGGACGGCAAGACCATCAAGCCCATGACCTCCGCACAGGACCACAAGCGTGCCAAGGACGGAGACGAAGGACTGAACACCGGCGGTATGGGCAACTTTTCTCCCAGCCCCTTCTATACCAAAGAAGTGGATGAGTTCTGCAAGAAATATATCTATCAGGCAACGGTGGATGCCATGGCAAAGGAAGGCAGGGAGTTCAAGGGCGTTATTTTCTTCGGACTGATGCTGACCCCGAAGGGTCCCCGTGTCTTAGAGTACAATGCCCGTTTCGGTGACCCGGAGGCGCAGGTGGTGCTCTGCCGTATGGAAAATGATATCATGGATGTGGTGGATGCCTGCATCGACGGCACACTGGATAAAGTGGACCTTAAGTTTGAGGACAATGCAGCAGTCTGCGTGGTACTGGCTTCCGACGGTTATCCGGTTTCCTATGAAAAGGGATTTCCCATCACCGGACTGGAAAATTTCAAGGGAAAAGATGACTATTACTGTTTCCACGCAGGCACCAAATTTGATGCCGAGGGCAGAGTCGTAACAAACGGCGGACGCGTTTTAGGCATCACCGCCAAGGGAAAGGATTTGAAAGAAGCCCGCAAAAAGGCCTATGAGGCTACGGAGTGGGTAAGCTTTGAAAATAAATACATGCGTCATGACATTGGAAAGGCAATAGACGAAGCCTGACGGAAGAAGGTCCGGGGAGGCGTAAGCTTGAAGGAACCGCAGTTTCCGGCAGGAAATGCCAGACGCAGAAACGGAGGAAAAAATGAGATACTTGAGTGGGAAAAACAAGATGGCAGAAAGAATAGGAAAATGGATTGTTACCGCATGTTTTTGCCTTGTAACGGTTCTTTGTCTGGCACCGCATCTTACGGTTTCTGCCGCAACGGGAAAGGTCAGCGCTTCATCCGCCAACATCCGCTCCAGTGCGGATTCGGGAAGCTCTGTCGTAGCAAGCGTGTTAAACGGCAACAAGCTGAATATTCTGGAAGAAACAACCGGCACGGACGGTAAGGTATGGTATAAGGTAGAAGTGGATGCCAACAGAACCGGTTACATCCGTTCTGATTTAGTGACAAAGGACGGCGGTTCCACAACCACAACGACTACCACTACAACGACTACTACCACAACCGGAACAAGCACAACGACCGTGAATTCCTCGGTTACCGTAAATACGGAAGGCGTAACAGAGGTACAGCCGGTCAGCGCAACCGTAAACAAGGACGGTGTCCGGGTAAGAGGCGATTCCAATACCACAAGCGGCATTGTTACCACAGCCACCAAAAATCTGGTGGTAACCGTTTCCGGTTACAAGGCAAACGGCAGTGAAACCTGGTATCTTTCCACCTTCATGATTGACAGCAAGGAAGTACAGGGCTATATCCGTTCCGATTTCGTAACCCTTTCCGGAGAACTGGTGGCTCCCGAAACACAGCCTGAGACACCGGTGGACAACGGAGACGATGCAGCGGCGGAAGAGCCGGAAGAAGCGCCTGCTTATGAAACGGAACAGGAAGGGGATACCTGGTATCTGATTGACAATGTTGCCGGTAAAAAATACCCCATCAACAAGCTGATTACGGAAGCAGAACAGAATGCAGAAAAATTAGCAGCTTCCCAGAAAAAGGTTTCCAAGCAGAAGACCATTATTATTGTGCTGGTCATCATACTGGCGCTTATCCTCATGGGTGTATCCTTCCTGATTTTCAAGGTTAGAGACATGATGGACGACGGCTTTGATATGGAAAGCGAAAGAAGACAGCCCCAGAGAAGTCCGGAAAGAAGACCTGCCGGACAAAGACCTTCCCAGAACGGAAGACCTGCCGGGGAAGCACATAGAGCAGCAGACGGAAGAACCGGTGCAAGACCTTCGGGAGAGGCACATAGGGCATCCGCCGGAGCAGCGCAGGGACACAGACCTGCCGGAAATAGACCTGCCGGAACGGGAGTAGCACCCCAGGGCGCAAGACCCGCCGGACATAGACCTGCCGGAACGGGAGTAGCACCCCAGGGACATAGACCCGCCGGAACGGGACCTGCCGGCGAAGCACACAGAGCATCTGCAGGAACCGCGCAGGGCGCAAGACCCGCCGGGACAGGAGTAGCACCCCAGGGACATAGACCCGCCGGAACGGGAGTAGCACCCCAGGGACATAGACCTGCCGGAACGGGAGTAGCACCCCAGGGACATAGACCTGCCGGAACGGGAGTAGCCACCCAGAGCCAGAGAACCGGTGCGGAAGAAAGACCCGCCGCAGAAAGAAGCAGCCAGTCAGATGTAAGACCGGTTATGCAGGGCTCTGCGGGATTCAGAGGAAAGTCCAAGAACTTTATTGAGGATGATGATGATTTTTCCTTTGAATTTTTGAACAAATAAAAAGGAACACGAAAAGAAAGCAGAGGTTGTAGAAACGTATGCTATATCAAAATACAGGAGTGGAAAGCTTTTTACAGGAAGTTTTTAAGCCTGTTCAGACCATTGATGAATTTGTACTACAACTGCATAAAGCCATATCCTGTGTACAGGAGGATGTGCCTGTCGCCAGAATAGAAGGAGTCTTAAATTGTGTGGACATCTCTCTTTCGGAAAGGACAAAAGAAGCAACCATAGTCCTTTTTGACGAAGGCAGGGCGGCAGGTGCACCGGAGGTCTATGAATATCCGAATGCGGGCGGCAGCACCACCAGAATCTGCATCTACGGAGAAAAAGGACAAGGATGGACGCCGGAACAGAAAGAAATTCTTAAACTCATAAGTCAGGTTATTTATAATATCCTGTCGAGACTGACCCTTCAGGAACTGATTAAGCATGTCAAGGGAACGGACCTTATGGTGGGACTTCCCAACCTGACGGCGTTTATGGACTTTGCAAGAGAGCTGATAGTAAAAGGCAGAATTGACGAATACGAGTCCCTTTACTTAAATATACGTAATTTTAAGTATGTGAACCGGAAATTGTCCTACCGCAGCGGTAACGAAATCATGAAGCAGTATGCGGCGCACTTAAAGGAGCATCTGGACAATGAGGAAATGGTAGCAAGACCCGGCGGCGACAATTTTATTGTTCTTTTGAAGAAGGAGCATACTTCAGACTTCTTAAAATTTCTGGAAAATGTGGAAGTTTCCCAGAAAGCGGGAGGCAGGGAGTATAAGTTTGAGCTGAAGGCAACCATCGGTGTGACCCACTTAAGAGGTGTGAAGGACGCCGGAGAAGTCATGATGCGCTCCAGTGTGGCATATCAGGTGGCAAGGGATAAGGAAGGCAGTGCCGTTGCTTATTATGATGAGCAGAAATACAGCAATATCATGAAGCAGAAGGACATCAGCGCCAACTTTGACGATGCCTTGAAGAACGAGGATTTTGTAGTATATTATCAGCCCAAGGTGCGGACAAGGGACAGTAAAATCGGCGGTGCCGAGGCACTTATCCGCTGGTATTTCAAGGGCAACATTGTTTCTCCCGGTGAATTCATCCCCATACTGGAAAAGGACGGAAGTATCTGCCGGCTGGATTTTTATGTACTGGATAAGGTGTGTGCATTTCTGAAAAAGCTGCGGGAGGAAGGACAGGACTATCTGAAGATATCCGTAAATTTCTCACGTTGCCATATGGAAAACAAGCATCTGGCAGAGGATATTGTGGCGGTAATCGACAAGCACGGCGTGCCGCACAAGTACATAGAAGTGGAGCTTACCGAGAGCGAGGACTTTAAGGACTACGAAGAAATTTCCAGACTGGTGAACAAACTGAAGCAGTACGATATTGCCACATCCATAGATGATTTCGGAACCGGCTATTCATCCCTGAACATGCTCCGTCTGGCGGAGATAGACCTTTTGAAAATAGACCGTTCCTTCGTACAGATGGATGAAGAATTTGAACGAAAATTCCGCGATATCGTTATGCTGAAAAACATTGTCCGCATGGCAAAGGAGCTGGGTATCCAGATTGTGGCGGAAGGTGTGGAAACAAAGGAGCAGTACGAATATTTAAGCACCACCGGCTGCGACATGATGCAGGGCTATTACTTTGACAAGCCCCTGCCGGAGAATGAGTTTATTAAGAGGCTGAAAATCGGTAAATACGAAGAAAGATAAAACTCAAAACAGGGAACTGGAAGGTCAGCTCCCTGTTTTACTTTTTTATTATTAAATATTTATAAAGAAACCAAAAAACATTGACGGGAAACCTTATTGTGTTATACTGTCTGTATAACAGATGAAAAGGAGGCGAAACTTAAGTATGATGATTGAAATTGATTTTAACAGCGACGAAGCCATTTATCTGCAGCTTCGCAATCAGATTATCTTGGGGATTGCCACATCGCGTTTCCGTGAGGGCGAACAGCTGCCTTCCGTACGTCAGTTAGCAGAAGATATCGGCATCAATATGCACACAGTGAACAAAGCCTATACTGTTCTGAAGCAGGAGGGCTATGTAAAGGTGGACAGACGAAAAGGAGCGGTCATTGCGGTGGATGAAGACCGTATGAACACCATTTCCAAGCTGCGGGAAGAACTGCAGGTGATTCTTGCAAAGAGCATCTGCAAGAATATTTCCCAGGAAGAGGTGCATGCTCTGATAGATGAAATATATGAAGATTATGGAGGACACTAATCATGCAGCTACAATTTACCGACAGTGCGAAGGCTGCGCTTTCACATGCAGAAAAAACGGCAAGAAAACTGCAGCAGGGCTATGTGGGTACCGAGCATATCCTGATAGGTCTTCTGAAAGAGGGCAACGGCGTGGCAGCCAAGGTGCTTTTTCAGAACGGCGTAGATGAAAAACAGGTTATGGACATCGTAAAGGATTTGATTACCTTTGACGGTGCCGTAGCTTTGAAGGATAAGGAGAATTATTCCCCGAGGGCACAGAAGGTTCTGGCAGAGGCACACAGACTTGCAGAGCGTTTTCATGAAAAGCAGATCGGCACCGAGCATATCCTGATGGCTCTTATCAAAGAAGGAGAAAATGTGGCGGTCAGACTGCTCAATACCCTGGGCGTATCGACACAGAAGGTATACATCGACGTGCTGATTTCCATCGGAGAGGACAGCAGTCTTTATAAAGAAGATTTGGCGAAAAACCGTCCCGGCAACAAGGGCGGCAGCATGCTTTCCCAGTTCAGCCGCGATTTGACGGCAATGGCGGAGGAAGGCAGTCTGGACCCCGTTATCGGCAGAGAGGACGAAATCCAGAGAGTGATCCAGATTTTAAGCAGGCGTACCAAAAATAATCCCTGCTTAATTGGAGAACCGGGCGTCGGCAAAACGGCAATCGTGGAAGGGCTGGCGCTTCGGATTGTATCCGGGGATGTACCGTTTACCGTAAAGGATAAGCGTGTCCTGACACTGGATTTATCCGCCATGGTAGCAGGCAGCAAGTACCGCGGAGAATTTGAAGAGAGAATTAAAAAGGTTGTCAAAGAAGTAATTGACGCCGGCAATATTATTCTGTTTCTGGATGAACTGCATACCATCATCGGTGCGGGTGGGGCAGAGGGAGCCATTGATGCATCCAACATCTTAAAGCCTTCCCTTGCCAGAGGCGAAATCCAGTTAATCGGCGCCACCACCATCAATGAGTATCGTAAATATGTGGAAAAGGATGCGGCACTGGAGCGACGTTTCCAGCCGGTCAATGTGGAAGAGCCGGATGTGGAGGCATCCATCCGTATATTGAACGGTATCCGTTCCAAATACGAAGAGCATCATCATGTGGAGATTTTACCGGAAGCAGTGGAGGCAGCCGTTAAACTGTCAGACCGTTACATCAATGACCGAAATCTGCCGGACAAAGCGATTGACCTGATAGACGAAGCCGCAGCGGCAGTCCGTCTTTCTTCCGCACAGACACCTGCCAGGCAGCAGGAAATGCTCGCGGAAATTGCGGAAATGGACAAGGAAATCGAAAACTACGTGAAAGCGGACGACTACGAAAGAGTCAGTGAGCTGAAGCGGGTGCAGGATGCTTTGATTAAAAAGTATGAGCGTCTGCGCAAGAATAACGAACAGGCAGAGGCAAAACGCAGATACGTTGTGGGCGAAGAGGACATTGCAAGAGTGGTATCCGTCTGGACGAAGATTCCGTTGGAAAAGATTGCGGAGAAGGAAAGCGAACGGCTCTTAAAGTTAGAGGATGAGCTGCACAAGAGAGTCATCGGTCAGGAAGAGGCCGTAACGGCAGTGGCAAAGGCAATGCGCCGCGGACGTACCGGCTTAAAGGATCCCAACAGACCCATCGGTTCGTTCCTGTTCTTAGGACCCACCGGTGTCGGCAAGACTGAGCTCTGCAAGGCTTTGGCAGAAGCGATGTTCGGTTCTGAAAATGCACTTATCCGCGTCGATATGTCCGAATATATGGAAGGCCATTCAGTTTCCAAGATGATTGGTTCCCCGCCCGGATATGTTGGCTTTGAAGAAGGCGGCCAGCTTTCCGAGAAGGTCAGAAGAAACCCGTACTCCGTGGTGCTTTTTGACGAGATTGAAAAAGCGCACCCGGATGTATTCAACATTCTTCTGCAGGTACTGGACGACGGTCATATCACGGACTCCAAGGGCAGAAAGGTCAGCTTCAAGAATACCGTGCTGATTATGACCTCCAACGCAGGCGCACAGCGTATTGTGGATCCCAAAAACCTGGGCTTTACCGTGGATAAGAGCGAAAAGAAGGACTACGACAAGATGAAGAGCGGCGTTATGGAGGAAGTAAAGAAGATATTCAAGCCGGAATTCATCAACCGTATCGATGAAATCATTGTGTTCCACCAGCTAAGCAAGGACAATATGAAATCCATCGTATCCCTGCTGGCATCCAATTTATCGAAGCGCTGTGAGGAACAGCTGCAGATTAAGCTGAAATTTTCACCGGCATTGAAGGAATATCTGGTGGAAAAGCATTCCGACAAAAAGATGGGTGCAAGACCCTTAAAACGTGCCATCCAGTCCCTGGTAGAGGACGCCCTGGCAGAAGAAATCTTACGGGGCAATGTCAAACCGGGCGATACGGTTACGGCGGGCATCAAGGATGAAAAAGTCACTTTTCATGTGAAAAACCAGTAGAAACGAAACGCAGAATATATTATACTATACATGTAAACTTTAGGTAAAATCCAACGCAGGAGGAAATACAAATGGCAATCGTGGAAGAGTTACTTCGCACAGAGGAAAACGGAGCAATCGGCTTCGGCAATCACACACTGGATAAGAAGGCAAAGAAAGAAGACAGCATTTCCGGCAACACATATAAGGTAAAGACATTCGCAGAAATGACAAAGTTAGAGAAAAACGAAATGTTCTTATATGAATCTGTTCCCGGAACCAGTGTAAATCATTTCGTAGAAACAGAAAACGGTGTGGAGTTCACCGTAGAAGGTGCGGAAGATTCCCAGATTACGTTGGGCATGAAAGAAGACACAGAATACGAAGTTTATGTCGGTGGAGAAAGCATCGGCAAAATGAGCACCGGACTTGGCGGCAAGCTGATTTTGAGCGTAGAGCTCGCAGGCGCAGGCGAGGTTGCTGTAAAGGTAACAGAGGCGTAATGACAAAAAGTAAAAAGAGTACAGTTTTTTTCTGCCAGAACTGCGGCTTTGAGTCTGCAAAGTGGATGGGACAGTGTCCGGGATGCCGGGAGTGGAACACCTTTGTGGAGGAGCAGGTCAGTACGGCAGCACTAAAGAAAAATGGTACACAGGGCAGCACAGCCAGGCAGAAGCCGGCTGTGCTGTCTGAGATTACCATGGAAAAAGAAGACAGAATCAGCACCGGTATGCAGGAGCTTGACCGGGTACTGGGGGGCGGCGTAGTAGCCGGTTCCCTTACTTTGGTAGGCGGTGATCCCGGTATCGGAAAATCCACCCTGCTTTTGCAGGTATGCCGGAATTTTTCAGATGCCGGTGCAAAGGTGCTCTATATTTCAGGAGAGGAGTCCTTAAAGCAGATTAAGATGCGTGCCGAGAGAATTGGCAGCTTCAACGACAATCTGCTTCTTTTGTGTGAGACCAATCTTTCTCTGATTGAGGACACCATCCGCAGCCAGAAACCGCAGATTGTGATTATTGACTCCATACAGACCATGTACAGTGAAGACGTTTCCGCAGCCCCCGGCAGTGTTTCCCAGGTACGGGAGTCCACGGCGCTCTTTCTGCAGCTTGCCAAAGGGCTGGGTGTTTCCATTTTTATTGTGGGACACGTAACCAAGGAAGGAACCGTGGCAGGCCCCCGCGTATTGGAGCATATGGTGGATACCGTGCTTTATTTTGAAGGTGATAGGTATGCTTCCTACCGTATTTTACGCAGTGTGAAAAACCGTTTCGGTTCCACTAATGAAATCGGTGTATTTGAGATGCGGGAAGAGGGACTTGCGGAGGTCAGAAATCCTTCCGAATATATGTTAAGCGGCAGACCCAAGGACGCCTGTGGCTGCGTGGTTGCCTGCACGGTGGAGGGCACCAGACCGCTTATGGTGGAAATGCAGGCGCTTGTATGCCATAGCAATTTTGGTATTCCCAGAAGACAGGCAACGGGCGTGGATTTTAACAGAGTAAACCTCCTGATGGCGGTTCTGGAAAAACGGCTGGGACTGCAGATGAGCGGCTGTGATGCCTACGTAAATCTGGCGGGCGGTATCCGCATCCAGGAGCCGGCAGTGGACCTTGGCATGGTGATGGCGATTGTTTCCAGTTTTAAGAACCGGCCGGTGGATGAAAGCACCGTGGTATTCGGTGAAGTAGGCTTAAGCGGCGAAGTCCGTGCCGTCAGTCTGGCGGAGCAGCGGCTGCAGGAGGCCGTGAAATTAGGCTTTACCACCTGTGTGATGCCAAGAGCCAATGCCGACATGCTGAAAAATACGAAAAACATTAAGGTCATCGGGGTTTCCAATGTGCAGGAAGCGATAGAACTGATTTAGAATTCTGCCTGTTAAGAGAATATGCATGAGGTATTTCGGCGGGATAGCAATAAATTGTTGCAAAAATTTGAAAATTACGAAAATTTGAAATTTATGCTTGCTTTCCTCCCGGCACCTATGCTATAATACAATTCGTTGAACAGCATAGGGGAATAGTACAGCGGTAGTGCGGCGGTCTCCAAAACCGTAAACGGGGGTTCGATCCCCTCTTCCCCTGCTTCAAAGGACGTTGATGCAACGTCCTTTTTACTTTATCGGAAATTTCTTTTTTATATCTTTTATTATCTAAAAAATCTTTTTTTAAATCCAAATTATTTTACTCCGCATAGGGAACTTATATTTTATTGTAACTTGTAAACAGGCTGTAAAACCGCTATACTATTATACATATAGGCGTATGTTAGGCATATGTATCTGGAAAGGCGGTGGAAAGGATGGAAGAAATGAACAATTTGGAAACCATTAAAATCTGTGTTGAGGAATTTTCACGCCTGCAGGAGTGGATGACCTTGGCAGAAAAAGACTCTGCTGTGTATAAGGCGATGAAGGTGCGTTACAGGGACCTGAAAGTAATTCTGGCGGCGTTGGGAGTAAATGTCACAGAATTGGATATTATCAGAGAATAAAGACTACTTAGGAAAGGCACAGAAAATGGAAAAACAGACAGACTTGGAAAGACAGACAGATTTGGAAAATCGAACCGCCCCGGAAAATCGGATAACCGGCGAGAAGCTGGACGAGCTTCGTGCTTTCTTTGCACAGGACCGTTTTGCAACGGAAAACGGCGCTTACGTTGAGGAAGCGGGTGAAAATTATGCAAAGTGCAGCATGGAGCTGACGGACCGTCACAAAAACGCCAGAGGTGCGGTGATGGGCGGCGTCCATTTTGTACTGGCGGATTTTACCTTTGCGGTTGCGACAAACTGCATGGGACAGTCCGTAGTATCGTTAAGCTCCAATATCACCTATACCGGCAAGGTCAGAGGCGATAAACTTATCGGTACGGCTCGCTGCATCAAAGAAGGCAGAAGTACCAATTTTTACGAAATCACCATTGAAGATGAATATGGAAATCAGGCTGCGGTAGTTACCATTACCGGATTTCATGTAGGAGACAGAAAATAATGAATTTTGAAAAAGAAACAGAAAAATTACTGCATTTTATTGATGAAAGTCCCACTGCCTTCCAGGCGGTGAAAAATCTGGGAGATATGGCGGAAAAAGCCGGATTTGCGGAACTGAAAGAAACGGAAGAGTGGAGTCTCGAACCTGGAAAGAGCTATTATGTGAAGCGTAACGACTCTTCCATTGCAGCCTTTTCCATCCCGGATAGGGAACCTGAAAAAATCAAAGGATTTCACATGGTAGCGGCACACAGCGATTCTCCATCCTTTAAGGTAAAGGAAAAAACGGAGATGACTGCCGAAAACTTATATGTGCGGCTGAATGTGGAAAAATACGGCGGCATGATTTTAAGTACCTGGCTGGACAGACCGCTGTCCGTTGCCGGACGCGTTTCCCTGGAAAAGGATGGGGAAGTGATTACAAAGCTTGTTAATGTGGACAGGGATTTGCTGGTTATTCCCAATGTGGCAATTCACATGAACCGTGATATGAATAAAGGCGTGGAATACAATCCGCAGATTGACATGCTGCCCTTATACGGAGAAAAAGAAAACGGCAAGGGATTTCTTGCAACTGTTGCGGAGGCAGCGGGAGTAGAAGAAAAAGATATTTTGTCCTATGATTTGTTTTTGTATACCAGACAAAAAGGTACGGTAATCGGCGGGGAAGGGGAGTACATTCTTTCTCCCAGACTGGATGATTTGCAGTGCGCCTATTCGGCTATGCGGGCAGTCACAAAAGAAACCCCGAAGGACTATATCAACTTATGTCTTGTATTTGATAATGAAGAAGTGGGAAGCGGAACCCGTCAGGGTGCGGACTCCACCTTTTTATCAGATGTTCTGGAACGTATCAGGGAGTCCTTCGGTAAAAGTGAGGGCTGGCTGCAGGCAAAGATTGCCGGAAGCTTTCTGCTCTCCGCTGACAATGCCCATGCGGTGCATCCCGGTCACCCGGAGAAGGCGGATCCGACCAACCGGCCGGTATTAAACGGCGGCGTGGTGCTGAAATTCCATGGCAGCCAGAAATATACCACCGATGCGGTTTCGGCAGCTTATGTCAAGCTGCTCGGCAAACAGGCGGATGTGCCGGTGCAGACCTATACCAACCGTTCCGATATCTTGGGAGGCTCCACACTGGGAAATATTTCTACGGCGCATGTGTCCGTTCCTTCCGCAGACATCGGACTGCCGCAGCTTGCCATGCATTCCGCGGTGGAAACGGCGGGTATGAAAGATACGGCATACGCAGTTGCCCTGATGCGTGAGTTTTATAAAAAATAATGCCTACACCGGCGGCAGCTTTATGAGAAATAACTTTGAAGTAAGTCCGCGTGAATAAAAGGCGGTTTCCGGTGCATATATTCTTAGAAAACTTTTGGATATTTGCCATGAACCAGAAGATAGAAAATGTATTGGCATTAGCCTTGCAGACGCCGGAGCCGGTGCGTGAAAAGTCCCTGAACTTAAATGTCGGTTTCACGGAAGAAACAAGAACCTGGGAACTGATAGTTAAGTACAACGGAAACCTCAGTAAGGCGGTTTCGGGACTGCCGGTGACGGCAGAAGAAGTGATAGCAGAAGAGCTGATAGCAGGTTATGGTCTCTTGACCGTGCCGGAGAATTTGGTGGATACGGTAAGCAGACTGCCGCAAATAGAATATGTGGAAAAGCCTAAACGGCTGTTTTTTTCGATGGCAGATGGAAAAGAGGTTTCCTGCGTTCTGCCGGTTACGAAAAGACAGCCGTTTTTAAGTGGAAAAGGCATTCTCCTTGCGGTTATTGATTCCGGCATCGATTATACAAACCGAAACTTCCGGAATGCGGACGGCAGCACCAGAATTTTATCTCTCTGGGACCAGACGGTTTCCCCGGATGCGGAAAAAGGATTTTTCCCGCCGGATGGGTTTCAGACCGGCACAGAATTTAGCCGGGAGCAGATAAATGCGGCGCTGCGGGAAGCAGACCCGCTCAGACAGTACGAGCTGGTGCCAAGCAGGGACAGCAGCGGACACGGGACAGCCGTAGCCGGAATCGCTGCGGGGGCTGCCGTGAACGTGACGGGCGGAACAGCCGGCTTTGCAGACGATGTAACGAACGGAACAGCCGGCTTTGCGGACAATGTACTGGGCGGGGCAGCCGGCAATGGCTACGAGGGCGTTGCACCGGAAAGTGAACTGCTTATTGTGAAGCTGGGGGCACCGAGGGAAAATTCCTTTCCACGTACCACAGAGATGATGCGGGCGGTTACTTATGTGGTGAGAAAAGCGCAAAGCTTAAACCGCCCGGTTGCCATTAACCTGAGTTTTGGCAATACCTATGGAGCACATGACGGCAGTTCTCTTTTAGAACGTTTTTTGGACAATGCAGCGGAAATCGGCAGAACGGTTATCTGTGTGGGAAGCGGAAACGAGGGAGCTTCGGCAGGACACCGGGAAGGAAGAGTAAATGTAGGAGAAACGGCGGCAACGGAGCTTTCCGTGGGAGCCTATGAAACGGCTTTCAGTGTGCAACTCTGGAAAACCTATACGGATGTGTTTCGCATTACACTGCGATCGCCGGGCGGACAGGAGTTTTCTTTTTCAACGGAAAAAGGCGGTGAAATAACCTGGAAAGCAGAACGGACGAGTGTACTTATTTATGTGGGAGAGCCGTCTCCCTATGCGGTGGAACAGGAAATTTATTTTGATTTTATCCCGGAAAATTTGTACATTTCTCCGGGAATATGGTCGTTTCTCATTGGAACGCAGGAAAAAGAAAGCAGCTTTTATTTTTATCTCCCGTCCCAGGCGGCACGCAATCAGAATACCCGCTTTTTTGAACCCAATCCCAATCTGACGCTGACCATTCCCTCCACGGCGTCCAAGGTGATTACCGTGGGCGCCTATGACAGCACATACGATGCCTATGCCGATTTTTCAGGCAGGGGTTACCGGTATGCGGAGCGGGATATTGGTCTTTTGGCAGCAGGGGCGGCGAAACCGGATCTTGCGGCGCCGGGCGTAAACATTACGGCACCGGACATCTATGGCGGTTACCGGTCCTTCACGGGGACTTCTTTTGCAACGCCCTTTGTGACGGGGGCGGCAGCTTTGCTTATGGAATGGGGCATTGTGCAGGGAAATGATGCCTTTCTGTACGGAGAAAAGGTAAAAGCCTATTTAAGACGGGGCGCACGAAAAATAAGAGGGGAAGAATTCTACCCCAACGACAGGGTTGGGTACGGGGCGCTGTGCGTGGCGGACAGCATACCGAAGAAATAAAAAAATAGAAGATTTTGCTGATAGGATATAGCCTTAATTAAAATAGGAAATTAGGCAATTTATTAAAAATATTGAAGAAAATATGGGCATGTATTATAATTTTAATACCAAAGCAAAAGATGCATAAAAATGCTGCTCTTTCTAAAATTGCAATAAACATTAAGTAATGGGAGGCCAAAAGTGTAATGCAGGATGAAAAAATTAAGAATTCCAGTGAGCTGGAGTTTGCAGTTTTTTGTATTGAAAATACAGCGGCAAAGTTAGGTGTGGATGCAGAGCGTGTCTATCAGGCATTTACGGAAAAGAGTGATATTTTGAATGGTTATATTGTGCCGGAATATGAAGTGCTGCATACTCAGAGCAAGGAATATATTGTAGATGACCTTCTTAATGTGATGAAAGAAAGAGGGGTGAATGTATGATTCTATACCATGGTTCTTTTTTAGAAATTACTAAGCCGGATTTGGTTCATTCCCGTCTAAACGTAGACTTTGGGCGAGGGTTTTATGTTACACCATTACATGAACAAGCGGCAAAATGGTGTGGAAAGTACAAACGTCGTGGAAAAGACGGCATTATATCATGGTATGAGTATGATGAAGGTCGGGAAGGTGAATTGAAAATATTGAAATTTGATTCTTATTCCGAAGAATGGCTGGATTTTATTCTGAATTGCCGAGGAGAAAATGATTCGACAGATTACGACCTTGTTGTAGGTGGTGTTGCCAATGATAAGGTGTTTAACACGGTGGAGTTGTTTTTTGATGGGTTGATTGATAAGACAGAAGCCATTAAACGTTTGCGTTATGAAAAACCGAACCTGCAAATTTGTTTCCGAACAGAGAAAGCACTGTCGTTGCTGAAGTTTGAAAGGAGTGAAAGACTATGACGGCAAATCCGGTTTTACTTCAGAAGAAATACAGTCGTATCATAGAACGTTTTGCAAAGCAGCAGGGACTTTCGCTGGATGAGGCATTGAATTTCTTTTATTATTCTGAAGTCTATCGGTTGATTCGGGATGGTGTATCGGATATGCATTGTATGAGTGATGAGTACCTTACAGAGGAACTGCAACAGGAATATGCCGAGAAAAGCATTAAACAATAAGATACAGCAATATGCGGCTTTAAGCCATTTTTGTGGCAAAAGCCGTATTTTTTTGTAAATTTTCCGGAAAGCTACATGAACAACTAAAAACGGATTTTACGTTTATATAGTTGAATAAATTCATACAATGTGGCATAATACAATATATAAAAACAAAAAGACTGTGAATAAGAGGAAACAAACATGAGACTTTTGAAAATCAATATAAAAAATATGCCGCGTTTCAGAGAGGATATAGATATCGATTTTATTACGAAACAGAGAGTAGCAGAGGACGATAAAGAAAAACTGTTTCATATTTTTTCTAATATTTATGCAAACCAGGTACTTTCTTTTATTGGTATCAATGCATCAGGAAAGACGACCATCTTAAAAGTTATTTCCTTTGTCATAAATATGCTTAATAATGAGGCGTTGAACAGTATTAAGTCAAAAGAAATTTTAAATGACCTGGCAGAGAAGGAAAAAGTGAAAATTACAAGCTTTTTTTACAATGAAAATTGCATCTATAAGCTTGAAACAGTTATTACAAAAGAGATAAATCCGGTAGACAAAGAAGAAAAGCTGGTAATATCGGAAGAAACTCTTTGGGAAAAAGATGCTGGGAAAGTAAAGACTAAGAAGAGCTTGTTTGATTTTGAAAATACAGATATTATAATAGAAAGAAATCAAAAAGAACAATTCTTATTAAGCGATGTCAGTGTAATGATTGCAATAAACAAGAAAAAACAATCTAACTTTCCGATTAGGGACATGTTGAAGTGGACGAATCATAATATGCTGAACATACTGGGCATATTTCCTAAGGAGCTTCTTACATTTCTGGATCCGAGCATTGAATATTTTAAATGTAATACGGAGAAGAAGCCGGCGGACATTCGCCTGAAATTTTATGCTTCGGACGAGATTATACTGAATAGTCCGCTGGAAATAGAAAAATATCTTTCTTCCGGTACTATTAAAGGTATTAATGTTTTTATGAATGCGCTGCTTTGCTTCATAGAGGGCGGATACCTTATTGTGGATGAACTGGAGAACCACTTTAACGAAGAGATTGTAACGACGCTGGTCCGTTTTTTTATGAATCCCAGTGTTAATAAAAATGGAGCCACCTTGATTTATTCTACACATTATTCTGAATTGTTAGATGAGTTTGAAAGAAATGATTGCATTTACATCATCAGAAATCGGGGAGGTATATATGCTGAAAATTTATCGTTCATATTAAAGAGAAATGATATTAAGAAGAGCGAAGCATACGAAAGCGGATATTTAGAGGGGACTGTGCCTGTGTATGAATCTTATCTGGCTCTAAAGAAAGTTCTTTCCAGTGTAAAATTACAGGGGGATGATAATGGCAAAATATAAAGCATGTATTTGCGAGGGCGGCGCAGAGAGAGCTATATTGGAGCTGCTTTTAGAACAGGACAAGCTGATTTTTTCAAAAGAAGAATTGCTGGAGGAAGAGATTATTAATTCAAGAAGGGGGAAGGATTTTGAAGAAAGGTATTTGAGAAAAGAATTTTCAGGAAAAATAACGGTGTATAGAGTATTGGATTCCCGAAGAGAAAATTTCAAAATAAGCAAAGCCTATCAAAATAAAGTAGATATTGTAAATGTAATTACCGCACCGGAGATAGAAATGCTTATCATTTGTAATGAAGGAAAATATAAGGACTTTGAGAAAAGAAAAAATATGTCCCCCAGTGAATACTGTAAATCTATTTTAAGATATAAGGATGTAAAGAGTGTTTCGTTTGTAAAAGAATATTTTTCCGATATAGCGGTGTTGGAACAGAGTCTTCATGAATATCGCAAGATATCAAAACGCAGAAAAAATGAAAGGACTCTATGGGATTTGTTAAAAGTTAATAATTAAAGAATTAATTATAGGTAATGGAGGAAAGAAAATGGCAGAGTTAGAAAGCAGTAAGGATTTGATTAGTGTATTGTGGAGCGGGGCAGACATTCTGCGCTCCAAAATGGATGCAAACGAATACAAGGATTATTTATTGGGGATTGTCTTTTATAAGTATCTTTCCGATTCCTTTTTAATAAAAGTATATGATTTGATTTATGATGAAAAACCACAGAATTTGAAAACGGCATTGGAAGCATATAAGGAAGCACTTGCAGATGACAGTGCAGAGGAATTGATAGAACAGATAAAATCAGAGTGCCATTATGTAATTGAACCGGACCTTACATATACGTGTTTTGCAGATGCGGCAAGGACAAATTCATTTAATCGTGAACAGTTGCAAAAAGCTTTTAACAATATTGAACAGAGTGACCCTTTGTTTGCAGATTTATTTACAGATATTGATTTGTATTCCAATCGTTTGGGAACCGGGGACCAGAAACAGAGCGATACCATATCCAATTTAATTAAGGAAATTGATAAGGCAGATTTATTAAATTCCGATGCAGAAATATTGGGTAATGCATATGAATATCTGATAGGTCAGTTTGCTTCGGAAACGGGAAAGAAAGCAGGAGAGTTCTACACACCTCAGGCTGTATCAAAAATATTGACGAAGATAGCTATAGCAGGACAGGAAGAGAAAAGAGGATTATCGGTATATGACCCCTGTATGGGTTCCGGCTCGCTGCTGCTTAATGCGAAAAAGTATTCTACAGAGCCGAATTATATCAGATATTATGGACAAGAGTTAAATACCTCAACTTATAACCTGGCACGGATGAATATGATTTTACATGGAATCTCTCCGGATAACCAAATGCTCCGAAACGGTGATACATTGGATGGAGACTGGCCGACCGGCGAAGAAACAGATTTTAATATGGTATTGATGAATCCGCCGTATTCTGCTAATTGGAGTGCGGCAGCAGGTTTTTTACAGGATGAGCGTTTTAGTGATTATGGCGTGCTGGCACCGAAGTCTAAAGCAGACTATGCCTTTTTGCTGCATGGACTTTATCATCTGAAAAGTAATGGAACAATGGCAATCGTACTGCCTCACGGAGTTCTTTTCCGTGGTGCGGCAGAGGGCAAGATACGAGAAAAACTTCTTCGTTCCGGTAATATTTATGCAGTAATTGGATTGCCGGCAAACCTTTTCTATAATACATCCATTCCTACTTGCATTATTGTATTGAAAAAACATAGGGATGGTCGAGATGTTCTTTTTATAGATGCATCACAGAAATTTGAAAAGGGTAAGAAACAGAATGCCATGACGGATAAACATATTGAGTCTGTCATGACCCTCTACAGTAACAGGGAGACTGTTGATAAAGAAGCGTACCTTGCAAGTTTTGAAGATATTGAGAAAAATGATTTTAATCTGAATATTCCCCGGTATGTTGATAATTTTGAAAAGGAAGAGGAAATCGACTTAAAGGAAATTCTGACCAGTATGACCAACACAGACAGGGAATTGGAGCAGGCGCAGAACGAGTTTGTGGCACTTCTTAAAGAGTTGACATCGTCAGATGCAGAAATCATGCAGTCGTTGAATGAACTGATTGGAAAAATGGAGGGGTAATGGATATGGCAAAACCTAAAATTAGATTCAAAGGGTACCAAGACGATTGGGAACAGCGTAAGTTATCAAATGTGGTTGATTCTGTAGATACTGGCAAGAGTAAATTTGATAAAGAAGGTTCGTCTGGTGAATATCCGATTCTTGGTTCTACTTCTGTGATTGGATATGATGATGAGTATGATTATGAAGGAGATTTTATCTTAACAGCTCGTGTTGGAGCAAATGCAGGTAGTTTATATCGGCATGCGGGAAAGGTTAAAATCAGCGATAATACAGTATTTATACAGGCATCACAGAATATAGAATTTCTCTATCAGTTGCTTACTCGGTTCGATATTAAGAAGCTTTCATTTGGTACTGGACAACCTCTGGTGAAAGCAAGTGAACTGAAAAGTTTAGAATTAATGATGCCAACAAATATGAAAGAGCAGATGCGAATTGGAGCATATTTTAATCACCTCGACCACCTCATCACTCTTCACCAACGGAAGTGTGAAGAAGTGAAAAAATTGAAAAAATTTATGCTTCAAAAAATATTTCCACAAAATGGAAGTTTAGTTCCAGAAATTCGATTTGATGGATTTACAGACGATTGGGAACAGCGTAAGTTGGGAGATGTGTTTAGGGAAAGAATAGAAAGAGCGACTGGTGATGAGGAGTTACTATCAGTTACGATAGCCAATGGTGTTATTAGACAGGCAGATTCTGAAAAAAGAAATATAGCTTCGGAAGATAAAAAAAATTACAAAGTGGTACATCAATGGGATGTTCCATACAACTCTATGAGGATGTGGCAAGGGGCTGTGGGAAATTCAGAATATTGTGGTATTGTAAGCCCTGCATATACGGTCTTAATTCCGACACAAGAGGCGAATGGAAAGTTCTTTATGGAATTATTTAAGAAAGAAAACTCATTAAAAATTTTCCAAAGATGGTCACAGGGACTAACATCAGATACATGGAATTTGAAGTATCCAGTGTTGTCAACGATTGAATTTTATATACCTAAGATAGATGAACAAAATAAAATTGCAACCTATTTTACCACCCTTGACCACCTCATCACTCTTCACCAGCAAAAGTGCGATGATCTGAAGAAATTAAAGAAATATATGCTTCAAAACATGTTTGTTTAGCATTCAGACCTTTTTGGCGTACGATTCAAGATGGATTGAGTATAAATTGAATACCTGAAGATGTGTCAAACATGAATTATAACTTACGCTGGAATTTATCATAAATGCAGAGTGACCGATATGAACAGGAGTGTAATGTAATAAATATCATGCATGTCATACTTAGATAATAAAGTAAAAAAATTGCTGTTAGAGTGAAAGAATGCTTAGTTAGTGTTTGGGAACAGCGTAAGTTTATTGATATTGCTACAAGAGAGTCTTCTGTTTGTACATCTGCAGTAGATATTCCAAGTGTAGAGTATGAGGATGTGGTATCAGAGGAAGGACGGTTGAATAAAGATATCCGCTCAAAAGAAACGGTAAAGTCTGGAATTACATTTGATGGCTCGCAGGTGCTTTATGGAAAGCTTCGTCCATATTTGCATAACTGGTTAAATCCAGATTTTAAGGGCATTGCAGTCGGTGATTGGTGGGTATTAAAGCCTATTAATATGGACAAGAATTTCATTTATCGTCTTATTCAAACCCAGCAATTTGATAATATTGCAAATCAGTCATCAGGCTCAAAAATGCCACGTGCAGATTGGAATTTAATATCCAATTCGGAGTTTATGGTCCCGCCTTCAAAAGAGGAACAAAATAAGATTGGCAGATATTTTGATAGTCTTGACCACCTCATCACTCTTCACCAACGTAAGCACCTCGATTTACTAAAAATTAGGAAAAACACTTGGGAACAGCGTAAGTTGGGGGATGTATTTGAAGAATACTCTGAAAAGGGACATAAAGAGCTACCTGCATTGACAATTATTCAAGGAGGAGGAACTTTAAAAAGAGAAGATTCTGACAGAAATTTGATGTACGACGAATCCAACTTAGCCAATTATAAAATGGTGCATAAAGATGACTTTATAGTGCATCTCCGTTCTTTCGAAGGAGGCTTGGAAAAATCTTCGTTAGATGGTATTATAAGCCCGGCATATCATACTTTTCATAGTGAAGAGGTAGACTCAAGATTTTATTATTCATACTTTAGGTCATACGAATTTATAAAACATAAATTGGTGCCTCATGTGTATGGAATTCGAGATGGAAGAAGTATTGATATTGAAGGTATGAAAAGTATTGAAATACCATATACATTACGGGCGGAACAGAAAAAGATTGGAGACTGCTTGGAGGTACTCGACCACCTCATCACTCTTCACCAGCAAAAGTAAAAATTGACAAAAAATACGCATATTTTCGATAATATAAATAAAAATGTACGGAAAAGGAGAATTCTATGGCAGAATTAGAGTCGTTAATCGAACAAAAACTGATTGACCAGTTAGTTTACGGAGAGTCCCAATGGACCTATAGGGCAGATTTGAAGACGGAAGAAGACCTTTGGAAGAATTTCCGTTACATATTGGAACAAAACAACAAGGACAGATTAAACGGTGAGCACTTATCCGATGCGGAATTTGAGCAGGTAAAGAACCAATTACAGTTTTCTTCTTTTTACAAGGCAGGAGAATGGCTTGTCGGTGAAAATGGTAAGGTCATGGTTCATGTTCAGCGAGATACGGAGAAATTGCATCTGGTGGTAATGAATCATGAGCATATTGCAGGCGGCAGCAGTGTTTATGAAGTAATTAACCAGTATAGGGCGTTGGCAGATGAAGACAGTGAGACAAAAGTACAGGACCGTAGGTTTGATGTTACGCTCATGATTAACGGACTGCCTATGATACATATAGAATTAAAAAATAAACAACATTCTTATATGGATGGATTTTGGCAGATTAAAAAGTACATTGGAGAAGGTAAATTTACAGGCGTTTTTTCTGCAGTGCAGATGTTTGTTATCAGCAATGGAGTAGATACCAAGTATTTCTCCGCAGCCGGCGATACGGAGTTAAATTCCAAGTTTATTAGTGGATGGCTGGATCGGGAAAATAATCCAGTGTCTAATTATCTGGATTTTGCCAAGAGTGTACTTCGGATTCCGGAAGCGCATGAGATGATAGCAAGATATACGGTGCTGGATGAGGAGAAAAAACAGCTAATCTTACTAAGACCATATCAGATACATGCGATAGAAGCTATCCGTGAGGCATCCAAGACAGGAAAATCCGGTTATGTGTGGCATACAACGGGTTCCGGAAAGACACTGACTTCCTATAAGGCAACCAGAAATCTTTTGATGGATATTCCTTCTATTGATAAAGCCATTTTCTTGATTGACAGAAAAGACCTGGATACGCAGACAACGATGGCATTTCAGGCCTACGCCAACAATGACCTTATAGATGTGGATGAAACAGACAATGTTTTTGACCTGAAGAAAAAGTTAAAATCTGCGGACCGTCAGGTGATTGTAACAACAATTCAGAAATTACAGAGACTTATCACTAAAAAATTGGAAGAAGGGACATCGGATTATGAAAAGATAAAAAATCTGAAGATTGCCTTTGTGGTAGACGAATGTCATAGAGCAGTTACACCGGCAACAAAGAGGGAACTGGAAAGATTTTTTGGAAATTCTCTTTGGTATGGTTTCACCGGAACACCTCGATTTGCTGAAAATCCTTATCCGCAGATGGGAGATTTACCGCGTACTACGGATGAACTGTATGGAGAACGTCTGCATAAGTACACGATTCAGAATGCTATTCATGATAATGCTGTACTGGGATTTCAGGTAGAACATAATGGTCCCAAAAACATAACGGATGAAACGGATAGCAGCATCTATGACAATGAAACACATATGCTTCGGGTTTTGGACATTATCCTGAATAAATCGTTTTATAAGTTAGGATTTCAGAACGGGAAAGGCCAGACTTATGAAGGTTTGCTGACCACAAGCTCCATTCAGTCCGCACAAAAATATTATGATTTGTTAAAACGGGTAAAAAACGGGGAAACCGAATTGCAGATTGATGAGAAAATTAAGCAGGTTTTACCGGATTTTCCTAAGTTTGCCATTACCTATTCGGTCACGGAAAATGAAGAATGTTCTCATGTAAATCAACAAAAGATGCAATTATCATTGGATGATTATAATGAAATGTTCGGAACAAAATATGAACTTTCCCAGATACAGGGATATAATGCAAATTTAAATAAACGTCTTGCAAGAAAGGAACCTAAATTTAAGAGCAGAAATGAACAGTTGGATATTGTCATTGTGGTGGACAGGCTGCTGACAGGATTTGATGCCCCCTGTATGTCTACCATATTTATTGACAGACAGCCCATGGGACCTCATGATTTGATACAGGCATTTTCACGTACAAATCGTATCTTTGATAAGAATAAGACATATGGTCAAATTGTGACATTCCAGGCACCGAAGTTGTTTAAGGACAGTGTAGACAATGCGGTCAGACTCTATTCTGCAGGAAGTACAGAAGTATCTATGCTGGCAGATTGGGAGGAGATTGAAGCTGCATTTCGGAAATCCCTGAAAGCATTGAGGGTATCGGCGGAAACACCGGCAGAAGTTCCAACAATGTCAAAAAAGGAAAAGATTGTGTTTGTTAAGATGTTCCAGAATTTTGACAGGTTGTTTGCACAACTCAAATCCTTTTCACAGTATGATGAGAGTATGCTTGAGGGATATGGTATTACAGAAGAAGAATATGTAGACTACGTGGGACAATATCTGAATGCCAAAGCACAACTGGAAGAGGACTCAGAGGATAACCCGGATGAAACGGACGGTCCTGTGATTGACGGAGATTATGAACTGATGGCTTACAGTCACACCAAAATTGACTATGAGTACATTATAAATTTGATTCAAAATATCGTTTCACCGGATGACGATACGGAAGTTTCACCGGAACAGAGGCAGAAACAAATAGAAGAGGTTAAACAGTATATTGAGGATTTGAGGAAGGACAATCCGAAAGTAGCGGATATTATGTCCAACCTTGTGCTTGAAATTGAAGCAGATGAAAACAAATATAAGGGTCAGTCCATTCTTAATATTGTGGAGAATATGAAGCAGGAATGCATTGAAAAAGTAGTTACTAACTTTAGTATTACCTGGTATGCGTCAAAAGAGGATGTAATGTATGCAGCCATGCATTATCGAAATGGAAAGATTCCCAATGAACAGGCAATAAAGGTTACGGCAGATTTCCCCAAATATAAGGATGCATACGAAAAAGCAATTCCCAAATTCAAATATTATAATTTGCTGATTGAGGACCTGAAAAAGACCCTGGATGAAGAAATAAAACCATTATTGGATAATTAACGGATTGCATTAACCACAAAAATACTTTTAACTGTTTCTATCAGCGTAAGTACGATAGGAAACGGAGGAAGTATATGCTTAGCGATAGAAATGGTGCGGAACTATTCTGCAATTATTACGGACAATGGATTGATGTCTACAAAAAAGGTGCCATAAGAGAAGCAACTTTGGCAAAATATCAGATGACGCATAAGTGGGTGGAAAAGCTTGCGCCTCAATTGAAAGTGTCGGAACTGACCAGAACAGCGTATCAGCAGCTCTTAAATGATTATGCCAAGGAACATGAAAGGCAGACCACACTTGATTTTCATCATCAGTTAAAAGGTGCTGTTTTGGATGCCGTGGATGAGGGGATGATAGAAAGAGACCCCACACGAAAAGCTATTATTAAGGGAAAGACTCCACGGGCGAAAAAGATAAAATATCTGAACCAGTTTGAATTACATACCTTGATTGCACACCTTGATATAAAAGAGGAACCAAACTGGGATTGGTTTATTCTTTTAGTAGCAAAAACGGGCATGAGATTTTCAGAGGCCCTGGCTATTACACCGGCAGATTTTGATTTCGCACGGCAGACATTATCAGTGAGCAAAACATGGGATTACAAGGGAAAAGGTGGATTTTTGCCAACCAAAAATAAATCCTCTGTAAGAAAAATTCAGATAGACTGGCAGATTGTAGTAAAATTTTCGGAACTGGTGAAAAATTTGCCGGAAGATGAACCTATTTTTGTGGGTGAAGAAAAAATATATAATTCCACAGTCAACGATGTCCTGGCAAGGCATTGTAAAGACTGTGGAATTTCTGTGATTTCTATTCATGGATTGCGGCATACACATGCTTCATTGCTCTTGTTTGCCGGTGTGTCAATCGCCAGTGTGGCAAGAAGATTGGGGCATGCCAGCATGACAACAACACAAAAAACATATCTGCATATTATTCAGGAACTCGAAAATAAGGATGTGGACCTGGTAATGAGAACATTATCGGGGCTGTAAAATAACAATGTAACGATAAATTACTTACGCTGATTTTAAAATTTACGCCAACGGCAGTACCACCTGCGTGATAAACTTTTCAGGGTCCGTATGGTGGGGAGGTCCCTCCAGATAAATGTGCTGGCAGGTGCCCTTTAAGGAAAGTCCTTTTTCTTTGGCATAGGAAACGATGTGGTCACGGATGCAGGGAATGGACTCATAGCTGCCGTGGTAAAAGATGCAGAGAGCCTTTTCTTCCGGCAGAGTTTTCACGTCTTCGCCCTGACTGCCGGAGGGTATGGCAACGCAGTAGGAAATGAGGTTCGGGTCGTCCAGGGAATAGGAAATAAAAAACATCCGCTTGGTGGTGTCGGAGCCATACTGCCGCAGGGCAGCGGGAATGATGCTGCGGAGGTCTTTTTTCCTGCCTTCTACGGTATCGGCACGCAGGGTTTTACAGAAAACAGTCTGCGCCGGAATGGTCACGGTCTGGATTTCAAAGTCATTTTCACTTTTTACACGTTCTTTTAGTTTTTCAATATTTAAATTCAATTCATCGCGCAGCTTTTCAAGCCGGGCAATCAGCGGCATCAGATCGGTGGTTCCGTGATAGTAGGCGTAAATATCATCCAGAGAAAGACCGAAATTCTGCATGACACGGATGGCACGGATACCGGACAAAACATCGGCGGAATAATAACGGTTGCCGGTGGCGCTGTCGCGGTGGTCCGCCTGGATGAGTCCCTTATCTTCGTAATTTAAAATAATTCTTCTGGTCAGTCCGAGAGATTTGGCGATTTCCCCGATGGACATGTATTTCTTGGAAGAGTCGCTCATAAAAACTCCCCTTTCTTTTTATTTATTAAAAAAATAAAAAAAATATCAAAAAACACTTGCATCGTACATTGATGTACGGGGTATACTCATTGTAGTCACGAAGGGCAGACATGTCAAGTACGACAGCTTTTTCGTCTGTACACGTGCCATAACTTTGTCGTGTAAGAGGGGTTCGGATAGATAAGAAAGGGCGTATGAAAAAATTCATACGTCTTTTTCTTTTTTGGGGGAACTATCCGCCCGGACATTTTCCTTGCATTACGCGCGGTTCAATATTTTCACTGAAATACGCGTAACCTTATTCCCAATGCCATGTGTATTCCAAGAATGGAAATGGGTTCCCCATATTATCCGGGCATCCCTTGTTCCCAAATTTGTACACTAATTCCTATTGACACAATGGGAATTAGTTTTTATAATTCCTACTGTGAAGATAGGAAAAAGTATTTTTGCATGAAAAGTACAGACGCATTTTTTCCTGAAAAACAGATAGAATATTTTTACATGGGAAAGTATGGAAAAGAAGAATACCGGATACAGGTAGATGCATACAGTCATCCCGGAAATGACCGGGAAGAAAGGATACAACATATGATGATTTCAACCAGAGGAAGGTATGCCCTGCGTGTGATGCTGGATTTGGCGGAGCACAATAACGGGGAATACATTTCCTTAAAAGAAATAGCGGACAGGCAGGAAATTTCCAGGAAATATCTGGAGGGAATTATGACGGTATTGTCCAAGGCACATCTGGTGGACAGCTCTTCGGGCAAGACCGGCGGGTACCGACTGGTAAAGCCGGCGGAGGAATACCCGGTTGGGGACATTTTGCGGACGGTGGAAAATGATATGATACCCGTTGCCTGCATGGGAGAGTCCGAGACCAAATGTACGAGGGCGGACAAATGCTACACCATGCCGTTCTGGATGGGACTGAGCCGGGTTATTGACAATTATTTGGACAGCCACACATTGAAGTCTCTTTTGGAAGAAGGGCACAGAGAGCACTGTACCTGTTGTACCGAATTCCAGAAACACACAGAAACATAAACACACAGAAAAACACAAAAACAAAAGCATGTGAAAGTGCAAACGCATGAATGCAGCAGAAGCGCAGACGCAGAAGCATGAACGCAGCAGCAAAAGCAAGCGGAAGCGCAGGCACAGAAACTGCTTTAGAAGGATAACGCAGGAGAGAAAACAGAAACAGAAAAGGAGAAAAGCCATGAGCCACAAGTTATTAACAGTTAAGGATTTGCACGTTAATGTGGGAGAAAAAGAAATTCTGCACGGGATTAACCTGCAGGTAGGAAAAGGAGAAACCCACGTACTGATGGGTCCCAACGGTACCGGTAAATCCACCCTCGGATATGCGATTGCGGGAAATCCCCGTTACGAAGTGACAGAAGGAAGCATTCTGTTTAACGGAGAAGACATTACTTATATGCCGGTCAACGAAAGAGCTAAGAAAGGAATTTTCCTTTCCTTCCAGAACCCTCTGGAAGTACCGGGCGTAACCCTTTCCGCATTTATCCGGAGTGCACTGGAATATAAAACAGGAGAAAGAATTCGTCTTTTTACCTATAAAAAGAAATTGCTGGAAGTGATGGAACTCTTAAACATGGATGAGTCCTATGCGGAGAGAGATTTGAACGTCGGATTTTCCGGCGGCGAAAAAAAGAAAGCTGAAATCCTGCAGCTTTTAATGTTGGAGCCGTCCCTTGCCATTCTGGATGAAACAGACTCAGGTCTTGATGTGGATGCGGTAAGAACCGTTTCCAAGGGCATCCAGATTTATCAGGAAAGATGCAAGGGAAGCCTGCTCATTATCACACACAGCACGAAAATCTTAGAGTCCCTGCATGTGGATGTAACCCATGTCATGGAAAACGGCATTGTGGTAAAAGAGGGCGATGCTTCCTTAGTCGATGTCATCAATGAAAACGGCTTCACCGAGCTACGTGATGAGAAATAAAAGCCGCCGAAGCGCAGAAAAGCTGAGTCAGCAAAAGGCAAACTGAAGCAGCAGAAAAGCAGGACATCAGAACGAAAGTCAGGAAAAAGAGAGGAAATCACAAATATGGAAGAAAAAACATATGTGGATGACATTGACCGCAGTGTCTATGACATAAAAGACGAAGAACACGATGCCTTCCGTATCGAAGAAGGTCTGACCCCGGAAATCGTAGACCAGATTTCAAAGGAAAAGCATGACCCGGAATGGATGCGGGAGTTCCGGCAGCAGTCTTTGAAAATATATCAGGAATTAAAAGTGCCGGACTGGGGCCCTTCCATCGAGGGACTGGATATGGACCACATTGCCACCTACGTGCGTCCGCACAGCGATATGAAGAACAACTGGAAAAACGTGCCTAAGGACATCAAGGAAACCTTTGAACGTCTGGGTATTCCGCAGGCGGAGAGAAAGTCCCTTGCCGGCGTGGGCGCCCAGTACGACTCCGAACTTGTATACCACAATGTAAAGGACGAGGTGGCGGCGCAGGGTGTCGTATATCTGGATATGGAAAGCGCCCTGCAGGGTGAATACGCCGACATGGTACATGAATACTTCATGAAGCTGATTACCCCGAGGGACCACAAATTTGCGGCGCTTCACGGTGCGGTATGGTCCGGCGGTTCCTTTGTCTATGTGCCGAAGGGCGTGGACGTGTCCATTCCCTTACAGTCGTATTTTAGGCTGAATGCCAAGGGTGCCGGACAGTTTGAACATACTCTGATTATTGTGGATGAAGGAGCCAATCTTCATTTCATCGAAGGCTGTTCCGCTCCCAAGTACAATGTGGCAAACCTGCATGCGGGCTGTGTGGAGCTGTTTGTGAAAAAGAACGCCAAGCTGCGTTATTCCACTATTGAAAACTGGTCCAAGAATATGTATAACTTAAACTCCAAGAGAGCCTTGGTGGAGGAAGGCGGTACCATCGAATGGGTATCCGGCTCCTTCGGTTCCCACGTAAGCTATCTCTATCCCATGAGTATCTTAAAGGGCAGAGGGGCAAAAATGGAATTTACCGGTGTAACCTTTGCGGCAGCCGGACAGAACTTAGATACCGGAGCAAAGGTTGTGCATGCGGCGCCGGACACCAGCTCCTATATGAATACCCGTTCCATCAGCAAGAGCGGCGGCATCAGCACCTTCCGCAGCAGCGTGGTGGTACAGAAGAATGCAACGGGCACCAAATCGGCAGTGTCCTGCCAGTCTCTGATGCTGGACTCCGAGTCCCGTTCCGATACCATTCCCGCCATGGATGTGCGCACCAAGGAAGCATCCATCGGACATGAAGCCAAAATCGGAAGCATCAGCGACGATGCAGTCTTTTACCTGATGTCCAGAGGCTTAACGGAGGAAGAGGCAAGAGCCCTGATTGTCAGCGGCTTTGCGGACAACGTATCCAAGGAATTACCGATGGAATATGCGGTGGAAATGAACAATCTGATCCGTCTGGAAATGAAGGGAAGCATCGGATAACGGGCAAGGAGTGAAAAAGATGAGTGAAATGAAAAGAACAGTAAACGCACTGCCGTCCAAGACCTGGTACTGGCTCAAAATGAACGATGCCGTACTGCCCTGGGAAGAGGAAGGCGGAAGCGAAACCATACAGGTAGAAAGTAAAAACGCACCGGTATTTTTGCAGGTATCCGGCGGAAACTATGAGAAAAAGCAGATAGAGATTTCCGCAAAAGGAAAAGAAGAAGTGGAAGTTTATATGCAGTATGCGGATTTTTCCCATCTGGAAGCCCTGACGAAAATCCATGTGGGAAAAGGCAGCCGGGTAAAACTCGTACAGGTTATGAAGACGGGAAAGGAAACCTCCTTAATTAACCGGATTGAAACGAAAGTGGAAGAAAAGGGAAGCCTGGAGCTGTATCAGGTTATGCTGGGACAGGGCAATATTTACGGAGAAACCCTGACCGATCTGGTGGGAAAGGAAGCCTCCTTTAATGCCGATTTAGGTTATCTGGTACAGGACGAAGAGCTGCTTGACATCAACATGGTTGTCAACCATTTCGGAGAAGAAACCAGGTCCCGGATTAAGGCGGACGGCGCACTGAAGGACAAGGCAAAGAAAGTGTTCCGCGGTACCATTGATTTCAAAAAAGGCTCCGTAGGTGCGGAAGGCGAAGAAACCGAAACCGTGCTCATGCTGGGGGATGACGTGCAGAACCAGACCATTCCGGTGATTCTCTGCAGCGAGGAAACCGTTGCCGGAAGCCATGGCGCCACCATCGGTGAACTGGACGAGGACACCCTGTTTTACTTTGAAAGCAGGGGCATCGGCAAAAAAGAAGCGGAGGACATTATGGCAAGAGCAGCCATTGACCGCATCGGCAGACTCCTCTCCGAAGAAAAAGCACAGGAATGGATACAGGACGGATTAAAGGAGGTGCTTTCTTAAGATGGATGTGATACAATATAGGAAAGATTTCCCACTGCTTGTAAAGACCGGCAATATTTATCTGGACAATGCGGCGACATCCCAGAGACCCCGGTGTGTACTGGATGCGGAAACAGAATTTTATGAGCGTCACAATGCCAATCCGCTGCGCGGTTTTTACCCTCTGGCGGTGGAAGCGACCGACGCCTACGAAAAAGCAAGGGAAGTGGTGGCGGACTTTATCCACGCCAAGCTTCCCGGTGAAATTATTTTTACAAGAAATACCACGGAAAGCATCAACCTGGTGGCATACAGCTACGGCTTAAGCCACGTAAAAGCGGGGGACGAAATTCTGGTTTCCGTTATGGAGCACCACAGCAACCTTCTTCCCTGGCAGATGGTAGCAAGAAATACCGGCGCCACCTTAAAATTCATGGAATGCAAACCGGACGGCAGCCTTGACCTTGCGGAAGTGGAAGCACTGATAACGGAGAAGACTAAAATCGTAGCCATCACCCAGGTGTCCAACGTGCTGGGCAGGGTCAATCCTGTAAAGGAGATTGCGGAGATGGTGCACAGAAAAGGAGCCGTGATCTTAGTGGATGGCGCCCAGAGTACGCCCCATATGGAAGTGGATGTGCAGGAACTTTCCTGTGATTTCTTCGCGTTTTCCGGCCACAAGCTGTTAGGACCCATGGGCATCGGCGTGTTGTACGGCAGACAGGAGCTGTTAGAGGAAATGCCGCCTTTTCTTTCCGGCGGAGAAATGATAGAGTCCGTGACCAGGGAGAGTGCCGTTTACGCAGAGGTACCGCATAAGTTTGAAGCGGGCACTGTCAATGCAGCGGGTGCGGTCGGACTGGCGGCAGCCATGGAATATATCAAAAAAATCGGCTTTGCCGACATGCAGAAGCAGGAGCATCTGCTTACCGCCCATGTACTGGAGGAGATAGAGCGCATGCCCCATGTACACATTGTGGGAGATAAAAATGCCGAAAACCATACCGGCATCGTTACCTTTACCATAGAGGATGTGCATCCCCATGATGTGAGCGAAATCTTAAGCAATGACGGCATCTGCGTAAGAGCGGGACATCACTGTGCACAGCCGTTATTAAAGCACCTTGGTATCGGTTCCGCCACAAGAGCCAGCTTTATGTTTTACAATACCTTGGAAGAGGCGGACCGCCTGATTGAGAGCGTGTCCACCATAAGGGAGAGAATGGGATATGGAAGGTAATCGTTTTTATAATGAAATTCTGACAGAGCACAACATCCACCCGGAGTTCAAGCATGACCTGCCGGATGCGGACATTGTGCTTGAGGGCATAAACCCCAGCTGCGGGGACGACATTTTCTTAAAACTGAAGGTGGAAAACGGCGTTATCACGGACGGAGCCTTCGTGGGAGACGGCTGTGCCATTTCCCAGGCGTCCGCTGATATTATGCTGGGCATGATTATCGGAAAAACCAAAGAAGAAGCCTTGCATCTTGGAGAAATTTTCTCTAAAATGATAAAAGGGACTGCTACGGAGGAAGAAATCGAAAGTCTGGAAGAAGCAGGAGCCTTGCAGGATATCTCCCATATGCCGGCGCGTGTAAAATGTGCCGTACTGGGATGGAGAACCTTAAAAGAAGCTTTGGGTGAAAACGGACAAAGAACCGGGGCATAAACAGACAGAGCACCGGACACAAACAAAATCAAAGATGGGGTAGGGTATGGAAACAGGAAAAGAAGCAGCAAAGGTGATTGAAGCCGGACAGGCATATCTCGGCATTGAGTTCGGTTCTACCAGGATTAAAGCCGTGCTTACGGATAAGGACGGAAAAGTGCTGGCGACAGGCGGACACGGCTGGGAAAACAGACTGGAAAACGGAGTCTGGACGTATTCCGAAGAGGATATTTTCACAGGGCTGAAGGATTGTTATCGGAGTCTTGCGGAGGATGTGAAGTCGCAGTACGGTATGCCCTTAAAGAAAATTGCCGCCATGGGCGTTTCTGCCATGATGCACGGTTATCTTCCCTTTGACAAAGACGGAAGGCTTTTAGTACCGTTCCGTACCTGGCGGAACACCATGACGGAGGAAGCGGCGGAAAAATTAACCGGTGCTTTTTCCTATAATATTCCCCAGAGATGGAGCATTGCCCACCTGTATCAGGCGGTCTTAAACGGTGAGGAGCATGTGAAGGAGATTGCATTTCTTACCACGCTGGCGGGCTTTGTACACCGGAAACTGACCGGGGAAAAGGTACTCGGCGTGGGGGATGCATCCGGCATGTTCCCCATTGATACCGCGACCGGGGATTACGATGAAAAAATGCTTGCGGCTTTTGAAAAGCTGATTGCGGATAAACATTATTCATGGTGTATTCGGGATATTTTACCGAAGGTACTGCCTGCGGGAGAAAAAGCGGGCGTGCTCACTAAGGATGGTGCGGCGCTCTTGGACCCCTCCGGGGAACTGGAAGCTGGCTGTCCGTTCTGCCCGCCGGAAGGCGACGCCGGTACGGGTATGGTGGCAACAAACAGTGTAGCGGTGCGCACCGGTAATATTTCCGCCGGAACCTCCGTGTTTGCCATGGTGGTTCTGGAAAAGCCGCTGGCAAAAGTATATCCGGAAATCGATCTGGTGACGACTCCCGACGGCGCCCTCGTGGGTATGGTGCACTGCAACAACTGTACATCCGAAATCAATGCCTGGGCAAATCTGTTTGCACAGTTCGGAGAGCTGTTCGGCATGAAAATCACGCCGGACGAACTCTTTACAAAGCTTTACAGCGTAGCGCTTTCGGGCGACCCGGACTGCGGCGGCATGCTTTCCTACAACTATTTTTCAGGAGAGCCGGTTACCGGTTTTGAAAGCGGAGCTCCTCTGTTTGTAAGAAGTGCGGAGAGTAAATTTACATTGGCAAATACCATGCGCATGCACCTGTATTCGGCGCTGGCTGCCCTGAAGGTGGGCATGGATTTATTACTAAAAGAAGAACAGGTGACGGTGGATAAGCTGTACGGCCACGGCGGTTTCTTTAAGACAAAGGAAGCGGGACAGCGCATTGCAGCAGCAGCCATGAACGCGCCGGTATCGGTTATGGAAACAGCCGGAGAGGGCGGTGCCTGGGGAATTGCCCTGTTAGCAGCTTACCTTACGGAAAAGGAAAACGGCAGTCTGGGCGAATTCTTAAACAAGCGCATTTTTGCCGGAAAAGAAGGCAGCGAAAGAAAGCCGGACGAGAAGGATGTGGAGGGCTTCGAGCAGTTCATGAAGCGTTACCGCAGGGGATTTGAGGCAGAAAGAGCCGCCATACGGGCGATGACAGAATAAGCAGACAGAGAGCTTAAATGGGCGTCACTGAGCGCGGGCAACGGAGGGATTATTATGTTACAGGAGTTAAAAAGACAGGTTTATGAAGCAAATATGCTGCTTCCGAAATACGGACTGGTTACTTTTACCTGGGGCAATGTGAGTGCCATTGACAGGGAGAGCGGTCTGTTTGTCATAAAACCCAGCGGGGTGGAATATGAAAGCATGAAGCCGGAGGACATGGTGGTCATGGACTTAAACGGTAACCGTGTGGAAGGAAAATTACGTCCGTCTTCCGACACGCCGACCCATCTGGAGCTTTATAAAGCCTTCCCGGAAATCGGCGGCATTGTGCACACCCATTCCTCCTATGCCACAAGCTGGGCACAGGCGGGAAGAAGCATTCCCTGCTACGGAACCACCCATGCGGATTACATTTACGGAGAAGTTCCCTGCATCAGATGCCTGACAAAGGAAGAAATAGACGAAGCTTACGAAACAAACACCGGCAAACTGATTGTTTCGGAATTTAAGCGGAGTAAGAAAGAGATTATGGCAGTACCGGCGGTACTGTGCAAAAACCACGGTCCCTTTACCTGGGGGAAGGATGCGAAGGACGCCGTACACAATGCCGTTGTCTTAGAAGAAGTGGCGAAAATGGCGTACCGGACGGAGAGCATCAACAGTAAGGTAGAGCCGGCACCGCAGGAATTACAGGACAAGCATTATTACCGTAAACACGGAGCCGGTGCCTATTACGGACAGGAGGATGCATGAAAAATCTGATTGTGGGACTGTTAGCCCATGTGGATGCGGGAAAAACGACATTATCGGAAGCGCTGCTTTACGAAAGCGGCAAGCTAAAGAAAATCGGCAGGGTGGACAACAAGGATGCCTTTTTAGATACCGACGAAATGGAGCGGGAGAGGGGCATTACCATATTTTCCAAGCAGGCAGCCATTTCCTTTGAGGAGATGCAGATAACTCTGATGGATACGCCGGGGCATGTGGATTTCTCGGCGGAAATGGAACGCACCCTGCAGGTACTGGATTACGCCATCCTGATTATCAGCGCGGCGGACGGCGTGCAGGCGCATACAAGGACACTGTGGCGGCTGCTTAAGCGCTACGAAATTCCCACTTTTCTGTTTGTCAACAAAATGGACCAGACGGATAAGGAGGAAGAGGAGCTTATCACCAATCTGCAGGATAATTTAGATAACGGCTGCATCAGCTTCAAGAAGCAGGAAGGGGAAGAATTCTTCGATACGGTTTCCATGTGCGACGAGGAAATCATGGAAGAATTTTTAACCACGGGACAAATAGAAGAAAATCATATACGAAAGCTCATTGTATGCCGGAAAATCTTTCCGGTTTTCTTTGGTTCTGCCTTAAAAATGCAGGGAATAAAGGAACTTCTGGCAGGCATTTACCGGTTTACGGAAGAAAAGAAGTACCCGGAAGCCTTCGGCGCAAGGGTTTACAAAATCGCCAGGGATGCCCAGGGAAACAGGCTCACGTATCTCAAAATGACCGGTGGTTCCTTAAAGGTAAAGGATACGGTCGACGAAGAAAAAGTAAACCAGATACGTTTTTATTCGGGAGAAAATTTTGAACAGGCGGGGGAAGCTGTGGCGGGCTGTGTCTGCGCGGTAACCGGACTGTCGGCTACCTTTCCTGGACAGGGACTGGGTACGGAAGCGGAGGAACAGATACCGGTGCTGGAGCCGGTGCTTACCTATAAACTGGTGCTGCCGGACGGCACGGAGCCGGTCACGTTACTTGCGGGGCTGAAGCAGCTTGAAGAGGAAGATCCCCAGCTTCATCTTTTATGGAACGAAGAACACAAGGAAATCCAGGTGCGCATTATGGGAGAGGTACAGCTTTCCGTGCTGCAGCGCCTGATAAAAAAACGGTTTGGTGTGGTTGTGGAATTTGCGGAGGGCAGCGTGGTCTACAAGGAAACCATTGCGGAGCCCGTTATCGGCATCGGTCATTTTGAACCCCTGCGCCACTATGCGGAAGTACACCTTCTCATGGAACCGCAGGAGCCGGGCAGCGGCCTAAGCTATGCCTGCGACTGCAAGGAGGAAGTACTGGCGAAGAACTGGCAGCGCCTTATCCTGACCCATCTGCAGGAAAGGGAGCACCGCGGCGTGCTCACGGGAAGCGCCCTTACGGATGTGAAGTTTACCCTCATTGCGGGTCGTGCCCATGTGAAGCATACGGAGGGCGGCGATTTCAGACAGGCGACATATCGTGCCGTAAGACAGGGACTTATGGCGGCGGACTGCATTCTGTTAGAGCCGTATTATGCCTTTTTAATGGAGCTGCCGGAGGAATACATCGGCAGAGCCATGATGGATGTGGAACGGCGGTTCGGCACCTGCTCGGTAAAGGAAATCGAAAAGGGCAGGGCAATCCTTACCGGACAGGCGCCGGTTTCCACCATCGGCGGTTACCAGAAGGAGCTGCATGCCTATACCAGGGGACTTGGCAGCATCCAGTGCGTGCTGAAAGGATATTATCCCTGCCACAACACGGAAGAAGTAGTGGAAAAGAAAGGGTATGATGCCCTGGAGGATATGCGGAATCCTTCGGCATCCGTGTTCTGCGCCCACGGCAGCGGTTATCAGGTGCCCTGGTATGAGGTTATGGAATACCGCCATGTGGACGGCAGGGAAGGCCGCCCGGAGGAAATTGCCAGGCTATACGGCAAACGCATGGTTACCGAGGAAGAAGAGAAGCATTACAAGAGAAACAGCGGGGAACTGGATATTGCCCTCGGTACGGAGGAAATTGACAACATCATCGAAAAGACCGCCCATGCCAATAAAAAAGAGAAAAATCCGGGAAAGGGCTTTTACCGGAAGACCAATATAAAGCCGGCTCCCGCAGAGACAGTGGTGTATAAAGCCGCTCCGAAAAAAGAAGAATATCTTTTAGTGGACGGGTATAATATTATTTTTGCCTGGGAAGAACTGAAAGAAATCGCTGCTGTAAACATTGACGGCGCAAGGGGCAGGCTCATGGATATTCTGTGCGACTATCAGGGCATGGTGCACTGCAACCTTATTGTGGTGTTTGATGCCTACAGGGTAAAGGGACACCGGACAGAGGTTTCGGACTACCACAACATTCACGTGGTATTTACGAAGGAAGCGGAGAACGCCGATCAGTACATTGAAAAATTTGCCCATGAAAACGGCAGAAAAGAAAAAGTGACGGTGGCTACCTCCGATGGTCTGGAACAGATTATCATCACCGGACAGGGTTGCAATCTGCTTTCGGCAAGGGAGTTTGAGGACGAAGTAAACCGGGTGAAAGAAGCCTTTAGAGAGCGGTACTTAAACCAGCCGGTGCCTGCGGAGCATAAGCAGTACGCACTGGAAAATTTTACCGGAAGTCTTTCTGCACAGGAGGAAGAAACTTAAAGTGATGTCATATGGAAGGGTATGGTGGTAAATATGGCAGATACCATATTGGACTATATTAAAACCTACGGCGAATATACTTTTGCGGAGCGTCCCATGACGGATGTGGACAGTCTGGTGTTCTGCCAGTTCTGTTATTTAAAATTTGACGGCATGGTGCCGCTTGTGACCGAGAACCGCCGTTTTGTCAACATGAAGCAGCTGCGGGAGCATGCGGACTATGAAAAACTGTATGCGGATGAGCGCTTTGAAAAGAACAACAGGGCGTTGTTTGAAGCTATGTATGAAAGCAGGCGGTTCCGCACCCTGAAAATGAACTGTTACATCAACATTGTGGAGCCGGAGTGGGAAACCCAGTTTTCCGCCATTACGTTTTTTCTGGATGACGGTACCATGTACATTGCGTTCAGGGGTACGGATGAAACCATCATAGGCTGGAAAGAGGATTTCAATATGGCTTTCCGGTACCCGGTGCCCAGCCAGGAATACGCCGCCAAGTACTTAAACATGGTAACGGGAAAGCTCCACAACCGCTTTTATGTGGGAGGACATTCCAAGGGTGGCAACGTGGCGGTTTACGCAGCCATGAAATGCACGGAGCCGGTAAAAGAGCGGATTTTAAAAATCTACAGCATGGACGGTCCGGGATTTCCGAAGGAAGTGCTGAAGGAAAAGGAATACGAAGAAATAGAAGACAGGATTGTGAAAATTCTGCCCCATTCTTCTTTGGTGGGCATGCTGTTTGAAACCTCCGATCACTACAAGGTGGTGGAAAGCAAAACCTTCGGACTTTTGCAGCATGACCCGTTTACCTGGCTTCTTGACAAGGGAGAATTTATTTATGTGAAAAATCTTTCCTCCCTGCAGAAAAAGCGGGACGAGGCGCTGAATGACTGGGTCTGCGCTCTGCCGGTAAAGGACCGGAAGATTTTTGTGGATACCCTGTATCAGGTAATTTCCGCCTCCCATGCGGAGAATCTGATTGACTTTACGGCGGACTGGAAAAAGAGCATGAACGGTGTCGTCGGCGCCATGAAGGAAATTGACGCGGATACGAAACAGACACTTAAAAAAATCATAAAGCTTCTATTTGAAATTATGTTAGAGCGGATGGCACCGCCCGCACCCAGACGACCGAAAAAGGGAAAGCCAGAAGAAAAATAGGGCATCCCCGTCCACGGGCAGCCGCTCCGGATGCCACTGCACGCCGAAAATGGGAAGCTCTTTGTGACAGAGTCCTTCCATGACGGCAAAATCCGGCGTAAACTGTACGGCGGACAAATCATTTCCCAGCTTATCGATTTTCTGATGATGGGCGCTGTTTACCATAAGGCGGCTTCCGTAAATGCGGTGCAGATACGTGTCCGACAGGATGACGGTTTCGTGAAATTTATCGCCGTTTTCATAGCGGTGGATGTCCGCCTCCTTCATGTGCTGAACGATGGTTCCACCGAAAAATACATTGATAATCTGCATGCCCTTGCAGATGCCGAGCACCGGCTTCTTATATCGCACGGCCTGTTCCAGAGCCTGAATCTGTATGATGTCAAGCTCCGTGTCGATATTTAAGGAGCCGGCATTTTTCTGTCCGAAAAAAGCAGGGGTAATGTCCCCACCGCCCGGCAGCAGCAGACCGTCGCAGGACTGCATATGGGAAAAGGAAAGGGTGGTGATATATGGGACGGACAGGCGCTTTAAGGTATTTTCATAGCGCACGGTATCTTCCTTGCGGCCCACCACTGCAATCAGGGGTTTTTTAGAAAAAGCGGAATGTTCCAATACCGTATCCTTTCTTCATAGATACCTTTCTGATTAGTGTATGCGGAAACGAAAAAGGAATTGTCAATAAAGATAAGTGAAATATCTAAAAAAAGAACAGTAGGCAAAGAAAAGGTTTTTTTTTACAATAAAAACAGAACGGCTAAGAAAGGAAAGAGCGTTATGAGCAAATTGTGGTATCAGAAACCTGCCGCCGAATGGGAGGAAGCCCTGCCTTTAGGAAACGGCAGAATGGGCGCCATGGTATACGGCACGGTTTTGGAAGAGCATATACAGGTAAATGAGGACAGCATCTGGTACGGAGGCCCCGTGGACCGGAACAACCCGGATACCTTAAAATACCTGCCGAAAATCCGGGAGCTTCTTTTGGCTGGCAGGATAAAAGAAGGAGAAAAGTTAATCAAAATGGCAATGTCCGGCTGCCCGGACAGCGCCCATCCGTCCCAGACGCTGGGAGATGTCCATATTTCCTTTGAAAACATCGGGGAAGTGACGGACTACGAAAGAAGCCTCGATTTGGAGAATGCGCTTTACGAAAGCCACTTCACGGCAGGCGGCATTACCTACGGCAGGAAAATGTTTTTCTCAAAGCCTGCGGATGCGCTTGTCATAAAGTTTACGGCGGACCGGCCGGGAAGCCTGACCTTCAGCGCTCTGCTGCGCCGTTGGAAATTCTTTGACGGCATAAGGAAAATGGGAGAGAACGGCATTTATTTATATGGCAATTTGGGAAAAGGCGGTCTGGACTTCGGCATGGCGTTAAAGGCCTATGCGAAGGGCGGATGCGTGGAAGTAATCGGCGAGCATCTGTATGTGGAGGATGCGGACGAGGTACTTCTGTACTTTACGGCGGGCACCACCTACCGGATGCAGGACATCCAAAAAGAAACGGAAGCGATTATCGAGAAAGCGGCGAAACGGGATTTTGCAGACCTTCTTTCCGAGCATGAAGCTGATTACCGCTCCCTTTACGGCAGGGTGGATTTTTCCCTGGGAGATTTGTCCAGCTATGATGCCGTGCCCACGGATCAACGGATAGAGGCGGCAAAAAAAGGACAGGCGGATATCGGACTTGCCAAGTTATACTTTGATTTCGGACGGTATCTTCTCATTGCCTGCAGCCGGGAAGGCACTCTTCCGGCAACCCTGCAGGGTATCTGGAACAAGGACATGACCCCGCCCTGGGACTGTAAATACACCATCAACATCAACACGGAAATGAACTACTGGCTGGCGGAAAATTGCAATCTTTCCGAATGCCATATGCCGCTGTTTGCCCTTTTGGAAACCATGCTGCCGAACGGAGAAAAGACGGCGAAGGAAATGTACGGCTGCAGGGGCTTTATGTGCCACCACAATACGGACATCTGGGGGGACTGCGTGACCCAGGATCACTGGATTCCCGGTTCCTTCTGGGTGATGGGAGCGGCATGGCTCTGCACTCACCAGTGGACCCATTACGAATTTACGAAGGACGAAGAATTTTTGCGTCGGGCATTCCCCATTATGCGGGAGGCGGCATTGTTCTTCTTAGACTTTTTAATCGAGGACGGCGGTTACTTAAAGACCTGTCCTTCCGTGTCCCCGGAAAATACCTTTATACTTCCCAATGGGGAGAAGGGCTCCAATACGGCGGGTGTTACCATGGACAACCAGATTTTGCGGGATTTGTTTACCCAGTGCATCAAGGCGGCAGAGGTTTTGCATGTGGAGGATGAGCTGAACGATCAGATAAAGGCGGCAAGGGAAAAGCTCATTCCGACGAAAATCGGAAGCAATGGCACCATCATGGAGTGGCAGGAGGAGTACGAGGAAGCGGAGCCGGGCCACCGGCACATTTCCCACCTTTACGGCCTGCATCCTTCGGAACAGATTCTGATGGACAAGACACCGGAGCTTGCGGCGGCAGCCAGAAAGACACTGGAGAGAAGATTAAGCTTCGGCGGCGGCCACACGGGCTGGAGCCGCGCATGGATTATCAATCACTATGCGAAGCTCTGGGACGGAGAGGACGCTTACGAAAACTTTAAGCAGCTTATGGGCAAATCCACCTTGCCGAATCTTTTTGACAACCATCCGCCTTTCCAGATAGACGGTAATTTCGGCGGTACGGCAGCCATTGCGGAAATGCTTTTACAGAGCACCTCGGAGCGTGTGGTTTTACTGCCGGCGCTTCCGAAGGAATGGAAGGAAGGCAGCGTGAAGGGACTTTGCATAAAGGGCGGCGCAGAAGTGAGTCTTTCCTGGAAGGACGGCATGCTTACGGAAGCCTGCATCACGGCAAAGAAGGATTTGGAAACCAGGGTGCGCTACCGCGATGAGATACGGGAAATTTCCCTAAAGGCGGGCAAGAGTTACCAATGGGGTATTGAATATGATTAAAGTAGTCTGTATGGGGGACAGCATCACGGAAGGATTCGGCGTGGAACCCTCCGAAAGCTATCCGTCCGTTTTACAAAATCTTTTAGGGGAAGAATACCGGGTAGTAAACAAAGGCGTGTGCTGCACCACCACTCTAAACGTGGAAAACGAAAAGGGCGTCATGGGCATGCCCTATATGCGGGAGGCGCGTTACAAGGAGGCACTGCAGGAAAAGGGTGATATTTACGTGGTGATGCTCGGTACCAACGATGCCCAGGACGGCATGGACGATACGCAGGATTTTAAGTACGAACAGAACGACATGATAAGCCGGAAGGCGGACTTTGTGCCCTGTTACCGGCAGATTTTACAGGCGGTGAAAGCGGCTTCTCCGGGTGCCGTTATTTATGTGGGACTTCCCATACCGGTGCAGAACTGTATCTGGCGCAAGCATCAGGAAAGCTACTTAAAGGAAATCCGGGCCTGCATAAAAGAAGCGGCGGCAGCGGAAGGCGTGTCTCTTCTTGATATAGAAGGAGCCTTTGCGGCGTTATCGAAAGAGGAGCAGCTTAAGCTGTATCAAGAGGACAATCTGCATCCTAATAAGGAAGGTTATAAGCTGATTGCCCGGACGGTGGCAGGAGTGCTTAAAAATAAGAGGCATGATTTTACCTGACTATGACAGATTTTTAACATTTTTTTATAAGATTTATTTACAAATAAAACGTTTGTGCTATAATAAACTACGTTGTAGAAAAGGGGTTGCATTATTATTTTTGATGGTAATGCAGTCCTTTTTTGTGGTTTTTTATAAAAAAGTGTGATTAAAACGAAAGCAGGACAAAAATGACAGTACAGGAATGTTACGAACAGGCAGGAGCCGATTACCGGGATGCAATGGAACGTCTGGGAAGTGAAGCGCTGATTGGGCATTTTGCCCTTAAATTCCTACAGGACAAAAGCTATGCGCAGCTGCAGGAGGGAATGGTACAGAAGAATGTGGAGAAGGCATTCCGTGCAGCTCATACCTTAAAAGGGGTCTGTGCCAATTTAGGATTCACAAGCCTGTTTCAGGTCAGCTCGGCGCTTACCGAACAATTAAGAGGAAAAGAAGAGATCAGGGATTGTGAGGAGCTTTATAAAGCGGTGACCGAACAGTATGAAAGAACCATTTCAGCCTTAGAGACATTACAGGCGGAAGCATAAACAGCTTTTTATAGAAAAGGGTATTAGCCAATGACAACAACAGAATTTACAACGGATCAGTTGAAAGAAATTGAAGAAGGACGTAAAGCGGGGATTGATGTGTCGGTATATGAAAACCCCGGATATCTGGCTATTCAGATGCATGAAATAAGGCTGGGACTGCTTGAGAACCTACCGGTAGATATTTATGCCCATCCGGACTTCGACTGGTTTCAGATGGAAGAAATCAGAAAAGGTCTGGAAAGAAAGGTCGACGTAACCAGATATGCGGATGCCTCCATTCCTTTTGAGGTCATGCGGCAGATCCGTAAGGGGCTGCAGGCCGGAGTTGACCTTTCCGGCTTGAAAAAGCTGCCGGCCGGTATTTTAAGACAGATCCTGAAGGGCATGAAGGCAAAAGTAGACATTCTTCCGTATATTAAGGAAGGATACGAGGAAGAACAGCTTACCCAGATACGTATTGCGCTGGAAAACGGTCTGCCGGAAATTAAGGATTATATTTCCCCGATTCTGCGTGGGGCATCCATAAGACAGATAAGGATGGGTCTGGAAGAAAAGATAGATGTCAGTATTTATGCCAACCAAAATTACAACTGGCAGCAGATGCGGGAGTTAAGAATCGGCCTGAGGGAAGGACTGGATGTCACACCTTACCGCAATCAGCTGTATAACTGGCAGCAGATGCAGGAAATCCGGCTGGGACTGGAGGAAAACCTTCCGGTTAAACAGTACACATGTTTTATGTATACCGCAAAGACCATGCATGAAAAACGTCTGGAACTTCTGGAAAAGCAGAAAAAAGCTGGAAACAATCCGGAGCAGTTAAAGAAACCCTACAGTGCTTTTGAATTATTTATTGCGGAAAACCTGATGGAAGCATCGGTATTTCTGCTTGACAGGGAAAAGAAAGTAAACCGGGAGGAACTGCTCGAAGCCCTGCAGCAGAACAATGTCAGAAAAGGAATCGATTTTCAGACCATGGATCAGATCTGCGAAGGAAAATCGGACCGGGATATTGTAGTTATAGCCAGAGGAAAAGAACCGACGGCAGGAGAAGACGGCTGGTATGAATTCTTTTTTGAAACAGACTTAAAAAAGAACCCGATTCTTCTGGAAGACGGATCTGTAGACTATCAGAATGCCAAATGGTTTGAGATGGTAAAAGCGGGACAGAAGGTAGCGTATTACCATGTGGCGGAGCCGGGCAGACCCGGTTATAAAATAAACGGAGAAGAGATTCCTGCAAGACGCGGCCGGGAGCAGCGATACCTTACCGGAGAGGGATTCCGGCTTATGCCGGACAGGCGTACCTATCTGGCAGCCATAGACGGCAAGATAGAGTTAAAGGGCGACAAGCTGGAAATTACCGGACTGCTTGTCTTGAACAATGTAAATAGTGCCAACGGGTACGTCAATTTTGACGGTAACGTGTATGTGCAGGGCACTGTAGGAAGTGGAAGCCGGATTTCTGCCACCGGAGATATCTATGTGGGCGGATTTACGGAAGGTGCCGTCTTAGAAGCGGGCGGGGACATCATTCTGCGCAAGGGAAACAATGCCGACGGAAAAGGGTATGTGAAAGCGAAAGGTGATATCAGAGGTGTCTTTTTTGAAACGGCCAGACTGATCTCGGAGAGCAACATCCATGCCAACTACTGTATGAGCAGCGAGCTGCAGGCGGGCGGCAAGGTGGAGATTTCCGGACGGAAAGGCATCCTGGTAGGTGGCGAGGTAAGCGCCGGTACCGAAATCCTGGCCTATCAGATCGGCAACGAAATGGGTCTTGCCACGAAGCTGTGCCTGCGCACGAGGGACGATGTGCTAAAGGATGAAGCCGTTATTCTGCAGGAAGAAGAAAAAAACAGGCATGAACTGGTGCTTCTGCAGAATGCGTATCAGGATTTCCGCAGGAAACATCCCGAAGAGGTCCGGAATGTAAATCCGGTTTATCTGAAGCTGGAGGACGCTATTTATACGAAGAAACTGGAACAGAAAATGATAGCGGATAAGAAGAAGGAACTGGAGAAGCGTAAAAAGAAAACCCAGAATCACCGCATTGTGGCAATGGGAACCATGTATTCCGGTGTGGATGTGGATATCAACGGACTTAACTGGCATTCACAGGAATTGCGGAATGTGGTGCTCAGGGAAGGAGACGGGTACGTGAGAGTGGAGCAGTTGGTTCCGGATAAATAAATCCGGTGCAAAAGATGAAGGGAAGATAAATATGAGAAATACAATCCTCATTGTAGATGATTCAGATATAAACAGAGGGCTGCTGAGTTCCATTTTAGAACAGGATTATACCATAGTGGAAGCGGAAAACGGTACGCAGGCACTGGAAATTATAGACAGACAGGCGGATGAACTTACCGCAATTCTTTTAGATCTGATTATGCCGGAAATGGACGGCATGCATGTGCTGGAAGTCTTAAACGAAAGAAAACTGATGGACAGCATTCCGGTACTGGTTATCAGCGGCGATACTTCCTGTGAAGCAGAGAAAAAATGCTTTGAGCTCGGCATCACGGATTATATTACCAAGCCATTCAACAATGTGATTGTGCAGAAACGTGTCAAGAATGCCGCAGGCTTGTATAAATACAAAATGCAGCTGGAAGAAAGAGTGGAGGAGCAGACCAGTGTTCTCCGTAAGGCCTATCAGGCGTTGAAAATCCAGGCAGAAAAGCTCCGGGAAAACAACCAGCAGATTATCGACATGCTCGGTACCGTCGTAGAATACCGTAACTTAGAAAGCGGAGAGCATATCAAGCGTGTAAAAGGATATACAGGAATTCTGGCGGAATGCGCCATGAAGGAGTACCCGGAATACGGGCTTACCGAAGAAAAGATCAATACCATTGTGGCAGCAAGTTCTCTGCATGACATCGGTAAAATAACGATTCCCGACGGTATTCTCTTAAAGCCCGGCAGGCTGACCGAGGATGAATATGAGTATATGAAGTCCCATACTATCCGCGGCTGTGAGCTTTTGGATGAAATTGACCAGGAATGGGAGCCGGATTATAAAAAAGTCAGTTATGAAATCTGCCGTCACCATCATGAGCGCTATGACGGAAAGGGATACCCGGACGGTCTTAAAGGGGAGGAAATTCCCATTTCCGCCCAGCTTGTTTCCGTGGCGGATGTGTATGATGCGCTGGTAAACGAAAGATGCTACAAGGACGCCTATTCTCCGGACGAGGCATACCGTATGATTATCAACGGCGAATGCGGCGTGTTTTCCCCGAAGCTGATGGAGGTATTCCGCAAAGTACGGAGAGATTTTGAGGAAATGAAATAATATAGAAATAGAATAATCTCAATTGAAAAAGTAACTTCCAGTTACTAAGGTAGGCATTTGTAAATGATGTATTTTAATTTTTTTGTAAAATTTGCGTCGGATTATAATGTGTGCTATATTGTGGGTATGACAGAAAGGGGCAACGAAAATGGCAGCAGGTATGGCAGATCATAAAATGGATACTTCTTTTTTGGAAGAAGTGAAAAAAGAAGCGGCAGATGCCGTGATAGAATTACTGACACAGGCAAAATTGGAAGAAGGCGATATTCTGGTGGTCGGTTGTTCCTCCAGCGAAGTGGTGGGAGAACGCATCGGCACTTTTTCCAGTGTGGAAACGGCAGAAGCAGTTTTTGACGGTATTTATGAAGTTACAAAGCAAAAGGACATTTATCTGGCGGCACAATGCTGTGAACATTTGAACAGAGCCCTGATTGTGGAAAAAGAACTGATGAAACGGGACAGACTGACAAGAGTAAATGTGGTTCCGCAGCCGAAGGCAGGCGGTTCTTTTGGCACAACAGCTTACAAGCGTTTTAAGGATCCGGTAGCGGTGGAACACATTTCGGCACAGGCAGGCATGGATATCGGGGATACTTTGATTGGCATGCATCTGCAGGCGGTAGCAGTACCGGTGCGCATTGCTATTAACCGTATCGGCAGCGCCCATGTGGTATGCGCCAGAACCCGGGCAAAGTTCGTAGGCGGCAGCAGGGCGGTATACGATGAGGAACTTTTGTAAAAAAATAAAAAAATTGTTTCTTTTTTCTTGACAATTTCCATGGAGAATGTTAATATCATTCTTGCGCGGTGCAAACCAAGCAAATGCGGAAGTGCTGGAATTGGCAGACAGGCAAGACTAAGGATCTTGTGCCAGCAATGGCGTGTGGGTTCAAGTCCCATCTTCCGCAGTAATTGTTTAAGAAAAGCCTTGAATTTTCAAGGCTTTTTTCTTTTGTCAATTTGATTTTTTTATTATACAGCCTTTGTTCTAAAACTTTAGTAAATACGTCTACTTTATCCGGTAATTTCTTCATTTCTTATGCCGTTGTAATGACTAAGCACATTATTTACAGCAAATTCATATATTCTTATACCAGATTTACTAAGAAAAATATAATCTTTATCACCTTGTTCGTTGGCTGGTTTTTATTAAGTGCCATTTTAATATGCTTTGGGGTGTATGGTGTTAGAAGCAAAGTTTTAATGCATGCGTTTTGGGATACTACTTTATAGCCGTCACGAACAAGCTTTCCATTTATATCTTTGGCATAGTATTATCTATCCTGCTAATGTGAATGGTATTCTCGTTAATTGTACATTTGCAAAGAAACACAAGCAGATAGTTATAACTATGAAGAATGCTATAAGCATGTCTAACAGTTTCTAAAAGTAAAGAAGTCTATAATATCAATACGCGCAGTTTCAAATATAGTTATACTACCGTCACAAAAATGAAAGTACCGAAAAAGTGAGCAACTACATCACAAAGCACATAACCAAAGAACTAATTACCATGTTCAAAGGACAGCATCGCTATTTGTACAGCAAGAACCTTGTCAAGCCAGAAAGTGAAGCGCTCTTTGAAGAAGATTTGAAATTTATGGAGTTGCTTCTTTACGAGAATAAAAACTATGTGAAGATTAAAAAGATAAAAGATGATGAACGTGGGATTGAAACCACATACATCACGATTAATAGGATTATATAACTTGTGTTTGTTCATGCTGAAAAGTATGATATAATAAAAAAATAAAGTCCTGAAGAGGATAATTGGAAAGGGTATTGATATTATGGAAAATAGAAGTTTTGCGGACAGTTTACGAAATCCCATTAAACAGCCTATAAATAATGAGTGGTACGAACGCCATTTAAATTATATTATGCAAGGTATTGTGCGTGAAACAAAAAAAAATGCCCAAAAAGGAATACATGAATGTAAAGGTTATCTAGCAAGTGCTGGTTATGATAATGATGCATATGGTGTACAAGAAGCACCAGATTTTTCTGGATTGCAAAAGAAAAGGTCAGTAGGTGGAAAGAATAATAATATACCGATAGATATTACCATTGTTTTCCAATCGGAGGATGTTGATAGATATGTTTCAGATGTAAGTAGCAAACTAAAAAAATTAGGTTTTAATAATTATACTTGTAAGAAGGAGCCGTATGAGCGTTATAGATATCACTATGAATTAAAACATACTTTTTGGGGGATGCATGATGAATTAGTTAAAACAGTAGAACGGTCAGGGTATGCTATTTATATATATATTAAGTGGTAAAAGATTAAAATATTAAAATATACCAAGTAACACAAAGGCTATGTGGAAGTTTGTTGCACCTGAAGATGACATGCTGAAAAGCCCTGTTCTATCGTGGCTTTTAGTTGTCAATTCATTCAAGTCCCATCTTCCGCAGTAAAGACCTCAAGTGAGAACTTGAGGTCTTTTTGCGTTCGTTATTATAAGGAAAATGCGTTATCATTTATTATAGGGAAGAAAAAGAAGCAAAAATGAAATTACAATGGAAGTGCTTTACGGATATGTAAAAAAAGAACAGCAAATTTGGAAAATGTGAAAAAATGCTTTCAGGGAAAAAGAGAAAAGGAAAGCAAATCGGAACAAAACCATAAAATGCTTCTAATTCAAAGGTATAAAAGAGCAGCAAAACAGAAAAAAGGAGGGAAGTGCTTTAAAATAGATAGTTACGCAAGCAGCAAAACAAGGTAAATTTTCAAAATGCTTTAAAGATACGGGAATGGCGAGCAGCAAAAGAAAAGTTTCGTGAAAAATGCTTTAAAAATCAGCATTCAAGGAGAGTGCTTTTATAAAATAAGGAAAACACTATAAAATAGTTTCATTTTCTATTGACATTTCATAACACTTATGTTTATATTTATATATGAACAATCATTCATATGTTCAAACATAAATTATAAATATTAAACAATGAATAGAGGTAACTCATATGTCAGATGAATTAAAAGAATTTGAAAAAGAGCATGAAGAACACGAACATCATCATGATGAATGCTGCGAGCATGACCACGAAGGCCATGACCATCACCATTATGAGGAAGAGGAGCATGAGCACCATCATCACGACGATGACGATGACGGCGATTGCTGCTGCGGCCATGACCATGAAGGTCATGAGCATCATCACGAGGAAAAGAAGGAAGCTCCGCCCTGCACCTCCAAGGCGCCCATGCGCATCTACATTGTGGAAAATCTGGATTGCGCAAACTGCGCGGCAAAGATTGAGAGGAAAATCCAGTCCCTGCCCGGCGTAGAATATGCATCCCTTACCTTTGCCACCAAGCAGCTTCGTGTTGCGGCAAAAAATCAGGATGAACTGTTCCCCAAGATGGTAGCTGCCTGCAGCTCCATTGAACCGGACGCAAAGATTATTCCCCGAGAGGAAACCAAGAAAAAAGACGATAGGGAAGAAAAAGACGAAAGCAGAAAGAATGTTATCTGCATCATATCCGGCGCAGTACTGTTGATAGCCGCAAAGATTATGGAAAAATACTTTTCCATACCGTCACTGGTGCTTTATATTTTAGCATACCTGATTTTAGGTCTGGAAATCGTCATTACGGCTGTTAAGAATATTTTCAAAGGAAATATGCTGGACGAAAACTTCTTAATGAGTATTGCAACCATAGGCGCATTTGCCACAAGAGAATATCCGGAAGCAGTAGGTGTTATGCTGTTCTACCGGATTGGCGAGTGGTTTGAAGATAAGGCGGTAGAAAGAAGCCGCAGCCAGATTATGGATGCTCTGGATTTACGTCCCGAAACCGTACAGCTTGCAGAGGACGGCAACGTAACCACCATTCCCGCCGGTGAAGCCAAAATCGGTGATATCGTAATGGTTCGCCCCGGCGACAGAATTCCTCTGGACGGCACGATTATTGAAGGCGAAAGCCAGATTGATACCTCTGCCATTACCGGTGAGCCGGTGCCCGTTTCCGTAAAGGAAGGCGCTTCCATTCTTTCCGGCTGCATGAACTTAAACGGTGTGCTGAAGGTGAGAGTGGATAAGCCACTGGAAGAGTCCATGGTAACCAGAATTCTGGACTCTGTGGAAAATGCAGCAGCCAGCAAGCCCAGGATTGACAGATTTATTACGAAATTCTCCAGAGTTTACACTCCGTTTGTAGTAGCACTGGCAGTATGTACCGCCATCATTCCTTCCCTGGTAACAGGAGATTGGAACAAATGGGTATACACCGCACTGACCTTCCTGGTTATCAGTTGTCCCTGCGCACTGGTGCTCAGCGTACCTCTTGCTTTCTTCTCCGGTATCGGAGCAGGTTCCAAGAAGGGTATCCTGTTTAAGGGCGGCGTAGCACTGGAAGCCCTGAAGGATGTAAAAGCCGTTGTCTGCGACAAGACCGGTACGATTACCAAAGGCAACTTCATTGTGCAGGATATTGTTTCTGCCGATGCTTCTTTAGATGAAAGAGAAATCTTAAAGGTGGCTGCTTCCTGTGAAGCCGCTTCCACTCACCCCATTGCTTACAGCATTAAGCAGAAAGCGGAGGAAGAGAAGATTACCGACCTTTACAAGGGCAGCATTTCCGAAATTTCCGGACACGGTATCTTACTGGAGGCAGGCTCCCACAAATATCTGTGCGGCAGCAAGAAGCTGCTTGCGGAAAACGGTGTGGATACCGCAGCCTATGACAAAGCAACACAGAAAGACTCCTACGGCACCGAGGTATTGCTGGCAAAGGACAATGTACTCATCGGTTTCTTAAAGATTTCCGATACGATTAAGGAAGAAGCCGTATCCGCAATTGCGGCAATCAAGAAACAGGGAATTGCAACCGCCATGCTGACAGGCGATACCGAAGAAAATGCCAGGAAGGTTTCCGAAATGGTTGGCATCGACATGTACTACGGCAAGCTGCTCCCTGAAAATAAGTTAAGCAAGTTGAATGAAATCCGTGAAGAAAAGGGCGCCGTTATGTTTGTCGGCGACGGTATCAACGATGCTCCCGTACTGGCAGGCGCCGATGTGGGTGCTGCAATGGGAAGCGGTGCGGACGCCGCTATGGAAGCTGCGGATGTGGTATTCTTAAATTCCGATATGGACAGCATTCCTACCGCTATCAGGATTGCCAGGTTCACAGGCCGTATTTCCAAGGAAAATGTTATCTTTGCCCTGGCGGTAAAGGCACTGATTATGATACTCGGTCTGGCAGGCATTGCCTCCATGTGGCTGGCAGTATTCGCCGATACCGGTGTGGCAATGCTTTGTATCCTGAACTCTATCAGAATTCTGTATAAGAAGCAGTAAACCGGAACGGAAACAACAGCAAAGAGGTAACAGAAAACAGCAGATAAACAATAGCAACGCAATAGAAAAGAACCGGAGCCGGTAGCAGATATCCAGAATGTTGGACCTGTTACCGGAACTCCGGCTCTTTTTATTTCAGCGAAGCCTCTGATGGAAAACCATGCAGGGCTGCTTATTTCTGCGCCTCAAAGGCGGCATCGGAGGCTGCCTGGAAAACTTCCGGGTAATCGTAGCCGTCGGCAATCCGGTAAAGGGGATAGCCGTTTTCAAAGGCGGCAAAATAAACATAATCACCGGCAACACTTATGTGGGTGTAATTGCCATCCATTAAAATCACGGGATTGCTTCCGTCCTTCTGCATACGGATAAGAGCGGGATTTTCCACAGAGTTTTTCTGGTAGTAAACATAATTGCCGGTGAGGTTGAAGCAGTCCACACGGTCGTTTGTAAGGACCTCAATTTCATCAGCGGAAAGAGAATAACGGCAGAGGCGGTAGTTGTTTGCCACATCCAGATAGTAGATATAGCCGTTGTCATAAACCGGGTACCAGAGGTCTCCCTGCCAGGCGGTGGAAGTACTGCCGGAATGGGTGTCGTAACGGTACAGGTAATGGTTGGTGTTGTTGCCCGCATAATAAACGGTGCCGTCCGGAAGGGCGCAGGAGAAATCGGCGCTGATGCGTTCTAAAAGCTCCGGCTCCCTGGCACTGATTTTCTGACGGTAAAACCGGGGACCGTCCGTGCCTGCGCACTGGTAATACAAATAGTTGTCAATAAGCTGCATATTGTAAATGACCTCTTTGGAAAGGCTGGTAATGTGCCTGCCGTTTAACTGCGCGCGGCATAAGGAATGGGAGGAAAAAAGATAGCCCAGACCTGCGGTGCCGGAAGAAGTATTCTGGAAGTAAAAAAGATATTTGCCGCCGGCACAGATGCTGGAAACACTGGTGGCAATCAGCTTCTTCATATGGCTGCCGTCCGTGTCCATCACATACATGGCATTGCCATCGTAGGGGTTGGCAAAATAAACCTTCCCGTTGTATTCACAGAACATGCCGCCGTTGTAAAGATTGCCGGCACTGTTGCCCACGGTGCCTTCGGGAACGGGGGCAATGCGGTTGCTTAAAATATATAAAAAGATGAGGAGTCCGAGGAGCAGAACTAAAAGGCTGCCGATTAAAATTTTTTTTGCTTTTGCGTTCATAAAAGTATCCTTTTCTCACAGATTTTACCCTCATTATAGACTTAATTTTACTTGCTATCAAGGGGGTTTTGGTATAAGATAAAGTGTAAAATCAAGGAAAAAGAGGTGCCACTTTGGAGTTAGCGGAATTACGAAAGAGTCTGGATGAAATTGATGAGCAGATTGTTTCTCTGTACGAGAAGCGCATGAAAATCTGCGCAGGCGTTGCCGAATATAAAATAGAAACCGGAAAGCAGGTTTTAGATACCGCAAGAGAAGCGGAAAAGATAGCAAAAGTAAAGGAAATGGTAAAGGACCCCGGAAACAGACAGGGTGTGGAAGAGCTGTTTGAACAGATTATGTCCATGAGCCGCAAGCTGCAGTACAAGATGCTGGCGGAGGGGAAAAATCAGTTAAGGCTTCCTTTTGATATGGTGGAGTCTCTTCCTACGGAAAACATGCATGTGGTCTTTCAGGGAAATGAAGGCTCCTATTCCCAGGAGGCGTGCATCCGTTTCTTCGGAAAAAAAGCAGATGCCTTTCATGTGGAAAGCTTCCGGGATGCCATGAATGCACTGGAAGAGGGCAGAGCCGACTATGCGGTGCTTCCCATTGAAAACTCCACGGCGGGCATTGTCAATGAAATTTATGACCTTTTAGTAGAATACGAAAACTACATTGTGGGTGAACAGATTATTAAGATAGAGCATTGCCTGATGGCATGCGAGGGAGCGACCAAGGACACCATCCGCACGGTGTATTCCCATCCTCAGTCCTTAATGCAGTGCGCACGCTACTTACAGCAGTATGACTGGCAGCAGATCAGCATGAAAAACAATGCGTTTGCGGCAAAAAAGGTAGCGGACGAAAAGGATATCACGGAGGCAGCCATTGCCGGAGAGCATGCGGCGGAGGCGTACGGTCTTAACATACTGGAAAAGAGCATCAACCAGTCGGAAACAAACTCTACGCGGTTTGTGATTTTATCCAACCGCAAGATTTACTGTAAGAATGCAAAGAAGGTGAGCATCTGCTTTGAACTGCCCCACAAGAGCGGTTCTTTGTACCATGCCCTTTCCCATGTGATTTTCAACAACTTAAACATGACCAAGATTGAAAGCCGTCCCATTGAGGACAGAAACTGGGAATACCGCTTCTTTGTGGATTTCGAGGGCAACCTTACGGACAGTGCCGTGATGAATGCGCTGCGGGGACTCAGAGAAGAAACCAGAAGCATGAAGATTCTGGGAAATTACTAAGAACAAGGCAGGATAAACATATGCGTGAACAGGAACTTATCGTATACAGGGAATTTGAGGACGGCGGGCTTTTGCATGACATGGCGTTTCTCATGACCCATTACAATGATGCTTACTATAATAAAGAGGATCTGGCGGCGCTTTTTTACGAGGACATCCATAAGCTGTTAGACCTTGCGGGGACTTACGGGTTCCACGGCAACCTCTGGCACTGTTATCTGACCAATTTACTGGTAAACAACGAAAACAGCTACAGCAAGGCGTGCGAAATCAGAGGAAAAGTGGAGGGCACCATAAATAAGGCGGTGCTGCATGATATCCTGATTTTCAAGGAACTCTACGATTTTGATTTTACACCGGTTACGGAGGCGTTAAATGTACCGGAATATGCCCTGCTTACGGACTACGAAGCCTCCAGCGAGGAGAGCAAGGTCTACAACAAGCGCATCTGCAGCCGGATCTGCGAGCTGGCGGAGAAGTTCTGCAACGATCATACCGCGGAGGAAATGAAGGACACCCTGACAGAATTTTATAAAGAATACGGTGTGGGCAAATTCGGTCTGCACAAGGCATTCCGTGTGGAGCATGACGAAAACGGCGTGCAGATTGTTCCCATTTTAAACATTGCCCATGTGAAGCTGTCCGACCTTGTGGGGTATGAGCTTGCCAAGGCAAAGTTAGTGGAAAACACGGAAGCGTTTGTAAACGGAAGAAAAGCCAACAACTGCCTTTTATACGGCGATGCGGGCACTGGCAAATCCACCAGCATCAAGGGTATTGTGAACGAATATTATGACCGCGGGCTTCGTATTATTGAGGTATACAAGCATCAGTTTCAGGATTTGAACGATGTGATTGCCCAGATTAAGAACCGGAATTATAAATTCATCATCTACATGGATGATTTGAGCTTTGAAGAATTTGAAATCGAATATAAATATCTGAAAGCCGTTATCGAGGGCGGACTGGAAAAGAAGCCGGACAATGTGCTGATTTACGCCACATCCAACCGCAGACATCTTGTGCGGGAGAAATTTACCGACAAAGAGGAGCGGGAGGACGATCTGCACCGGGGCGATACCGTGGCGGAAAAGCTGTCCTTATCTTCCCGTTTCGGCGTGACCATCTATTTCGGCGCACCGGACAAACGGCAGTTCCAGGAAATTGTCACCACACTGGCGGACAGGTACGGCATTATAATGGAAGAAAACATGCTTTTGGCGGAAGCAAACAAGTGGGAGCTTTCCCACGGCGGTCTGTCGGGACGCACGGCGCAGCAGTTTATTGATTACCTTTTAGGAAAGGGGGAGGATGCATGAAAGTATTTGCAGCCATTGACGTAGGCTCATATGAGCTTTCCATGAAGATCTTTGAATTTACCGAAAAAAACGGCATGCGGGAGATTGACCATATCCGCCATAAGCTGGACCTGGGAAGCGAGACCTATTCCGCAGGAAAGCTGAGCACGGAAAAAGTGGATGAACTCTGCCGGGTACTGAAGGAATACAAGGATATTTTAACCGGCTATAAGGTGGATGCCTACAAAGCATACGGCACCAGCGCCATCAGGGAAATGGAGAACCGGGATATTGTCATCGAGCAGATAGCCCAGACCACCGGCATCCGGATTGAGGTATTAAGTAACTCGGAACAGCGTTTCTTGAACTACAAATCCGTGGCGGCCAAGGGAGAGGCTTTTGACAGACTGCTTGACAAGGGCACCCTTTTTCTTGACATCGGCGGCGGCAGCATCCAGCTTTCTTTGTTTGACAAAGGGGTATTAAACACCACCCAGAACCTGAAACTCGGCGTGCTCCGGCTGCGGGAGCGCCTGGGACATATCAATACCAGCCCTTCCCGTATGGAAGAGCTTATTGAGGAACTGGACGATGCCCAGTTGTCCGTCCTGTATAAGCTATACTTAAAGGATAAAAATATTTCCAATATTATTTTGGTGGACGATTACCTGTCCCCGTGGCTGAAAAACGGACTCTTCAGTACGGAGGCTCCCGGCTATGTATCGGCGGCGCAGTGCGGCACCTTTGTACAGAACCTGCGGGAAAGAAGCACGACGGAAATTGCCGCAAAATTAGGTATTTCCGAAGAAAACGCGGGCCTTATGTTTATTTCCGCCATTCTGGTGAACCGTATTTTAACCATGACGGGCGCGGAACAGATATGGGTGCCGGGCGCTACATTGTGCGACGGTATTGCCTACGAATACGGACAGAAGCAGAAGCTTGTGGTAAACGGCCACGACTTTGAAAAGGATATTTTAGACTGCGCACTGCAGATAAGCAAGCGCTACATGGGAAGCCGGAAGCGTGCGGAGACGCTGGAAAGCCTTACTATGAACATTTTCGACAACACGAAAAAACTGCACGGTCTCGGCAAGCGGGAGCGTCTTTACCTGCAGCTTGCGGCACTCTTACATGACTGCGGAAAATACATCAGCATGATAAACGTCGGGGAGTGTTCCTACCAGATTATCATGGCGACGGAAATCATCGGACTTTCCCACAAGGAGAGAGAAATGGTTGCCTACATTGTTCGGTTTAACCACGATGACTTTTTATATTATGATGAACTGAGCAAGGATTCTTCCTTAGATATGCAGTCTTACCTGACGGTGGCAAAGCTGACCGCCATTCTTAGGATCGCCAACGGTCTGGACAGAAGCCACAAGCAGAAATTCAAGAACGTCAAGGTGGCGCTAAAGGACAGGGAGCTGGTGCTTACCGTGGATACCAAAGAGGACATCAGCTTAGAGAAGGGACTGTTTACGGACAGGGCGCTTTTCTTCAAGGAAGTGTTTAACGTGCAGCCCACCATAAAACAGAAACGCAGTTTGTAAAGAAAGGGAAATCCGTATGGGAGATAAGAAAAAAGAATTTAAAAATCCGGCTTATTATACCAACCGGGAATTGAGCTGGCTGTTGTTTGACCATAGAGTGCTTTCCGAAGCAAGGGACAAAAGTATTCCCCTGTTTGAAAGACTGAAATTTTTAAGCATTACCGCATCCAACCTGGATGAATTTTTCATGATTCGTGTGGCATCCTTAAAGGATATGGTGCATGCGGGTTATACTAAGAAGGACATTGCGGGAATGACGGCGGGGGAGCAGCTTGCTGCCCTCAATCCCAAAATCCATGAAATGGTAAATCTGCAGTATTCCACCTACAACCGTTCCCTGCTTCCGCTTTTGGAAACCAACGGCCTGCATGTGATAAAAAAGCATGAAATGTTAAACGAAAAGGAAGCGGCTTTTGTAGACTCCTATTTTGAACTGAACGTCTATCCGGTGCTGACCCCCATGGCGGTGGACTCCTCCCGGCCGTTCCCGCTTATCCGCAACAAGTCCTTAAATTTAGGCGCCCTTGTAACCAAGAAAAACGGTGACGGAGAACTGGAATTTGCCACGGTGCAGGTACCCAGCGTATTGCCCCGTATTGTGGAGCTGCCGGCGGATGAGGGCTCAAGAAAGGTAATTTTATTAGAGGAAATCATCGAGCGCAACATTGAAAAGCTGTTTTTGAACTATACCATTGTCTGTGTGCATCCCTTCCGTATCATGCGTAATGCCGACCTCACCATTGACGAGGATGAGGCAGCAGACCTGCTGAAGGAAATCGAGAAGCAGTTGAAAAAGAGACAGTGGGGTGAGGCCATCCGTCTGGAAGTAGAAGACGGCATGGATAAGCGTCTGGTAAAAATCTTAAAGAAAGAGCTTCATATCGACGAGGACGATATTTACAATATTGACGGTCCCCTGGACCTTACCTTCCTAATGAAGATGTACGGACTGGAAGGCTTTGAACACTTAAAAGCAGAGAAATACACACCCCAGCAACATCCGGCACTGCCGGCGGGCGAGGATATTTTCGCCGCCATCCGTAAGGGTGACATCCTGCTGCATCATCCGTACCAGAGCTTTACTCCGGTAGTGGATTTTATCAGGCAGGCAGCCAAGGACAAGGACGTACTGGCAATCAAACAGACCCTGTACCGTGTCAGCGGCAATTCCCCCATTATTGCGGCACTGGCGGAAGCAGCGGAAAACGGCAAGCAGGTTTCCGTTCTGGTGGAATTAAAAGCGCGTTTTGACGAGGAAAACAATATCGTGTGGGCAAGAATGCTGGAAAAGGCAGGCTGCCACGTTATTTACGGTCTTGTGGGCTTAAAGACCCACAGCAAGATTACCCTGGTAGTCCGCAGGGAAGAGGACGGCATCCGCCGTTATGTGCACCTTGGCACCGGCAACTACAACGACGCCACCGCCAAGCTCTATACGGACGTGGGGCTGCTTACCTGCAGCGAAGCCATCGGCGAGGATGCAACAGCGGTATTCAACATGCTGTCCGGTTATTCCGAACCGCTTTCCTGGAACAAGCTGGCACTGGCGCCCATCTGGTTAAAAAAGAAATTCCTGTATTTAATCGGCAGGGAAAGTGACAATGCCAGGGCGGGGAAGGAAGCCCATATCATTGCGAAGATGAATTCCTTATGCGATCCGGATATTATTGCGGCGCTTTACGAAGCCAGTGCGGCAGGTGTAAAGATAGAGCTGATTGTGCGCGGTATCTGCTGCTTAAAGGTAGGCATTCCGGGCGTCAGCGAGACGATTTCCGTCCGCTCCATCGTAGGCAATTTCCTGGAACACAGCCGTATTTTCTATTTTGAGAATGCGGGCAATCCCGAATTTTACTGCTCCAGTGCGGACTGGATGCCCCGTAACTTAGAGCGAAGAGTGGAAATCTTATTCCCGGTGGAAAAAGAAGAGCTGCGCCAGAGACTGTATCACATTTTAGACTGTGAGCTGAAGGATACGATAAAGGCGCATGTGCTTACACCGGAAGGCAGCTATGAAAAGGTAGACAGGAGAGGAAAGGAAGCTCTGAATTCCCAGGATGAATTCTGTAAGGAAGCCGTTTTGCTGGCAAAGGCGGCTCCTGAGGAAGGGGAAACAAGGGTGTTTATTCCGGAAACACACCATGAATAAAATCATACTGGCAAGCGCTTCCCCGCGCAGAAAGGAGCTACTTACACAGATAGGCATTCCTTTTGAGGTGCGGGTAAGCCATGTGGAAGAAAAAATAAAAGATACGCATCCGGAAGCGGTGGTGGAGTCTTTGGCGGAGCAAAAGGCAGAGGCGGTTTTTAAGGAAACAGACAAGGAAGCTCTGGTAATCGGTGCGGACACCATCGTGGTACTGGACGGCAGGATTTTAGGAAAGCCGAAGTCGGAAGAAGAAGCGGTGGAAATGCTTTCCGCCCTTGCGGGAAGAAGCCATGAGGTATATACGGGCGTCTGCTTCCTTTACAGACAGAACGGTGAAGAGAAGAGAAAGGTATTTCACGAGGAAACGAAGGTTACGTTTTATCCGATGACAAAGCAGGAAACAGAGGCCTATGTCAGCACAAAGGACTGTATGGACAAAGCCGGCAGCTACGGTATCCAGGGTCCGGCTGCGGCATTTATAAAGGGGATCTGCGGGGATTACAACAACGTGGTGGGTCTGCCTGCGGCAAGAGTCTACCAGGAGCTTAAGGAGTGTGAATGGCTATGAAAAAGGTTGTAATTTTTGACTTGGACGGTACACTGACCAATTCCCTTGCGTCCATGAAATTAAGCGGGGATATGGCGATGGCGAAATTCGGCATGGGTCCCTACACGGAGGACCAGTACAAGGTTTTCGTTGGAGATGGGGCAAAAGTTTTAGTGGAACGGTGTCTGATTGCCGGTGGCGATACGGAGCTTAAAAATCTGGATGCCGCTTACGAAGAGTACTGTAAGGTGTTTGAAAAATACTGTATGTATAAAGTGGAGCCTTACGACGGCATCAGAGAGCTGCTTTCCGCCCTGAAGGAAAAGGGAGTAAAGATTGCTGTTTTAAGCAACAAGCCCCATGAAAGAACCAAGGATGTAATTAAGGCAGTCTTTGGCGAAGGCTATTTTGACGTGGTGCAGGGGCAGCAGGATGATGTACCGAGGAAACCGTCCCCCATCGGTGTGTTCAAAATACTGGAAAAGCTGTCCCTCACACCGGAGGACTTGTTGTACATCGGAGACACCGGAACCGACATGCAGACCGGCAAGGCGGCAGGCGCGTTTACCGTGGGCGCCCTGTGGGGCTTTAGGACGGAAAAAGAGCTTACGGAAAATCATGCGGATGTTTTGATAAAAAAACCGCAACAACTACTTGACTATTTGGCTTAGAACGAATATTATGGTTAAATGATAGTTTTAATATGAATGCAGGAGGATGGGTTATGCATGAGTACGATGATGCAGTTTTAGCCTGTTTCTTGGAAAATCAGTTACAGCTTTTCCCGGAGGAGGTAGCTTCCACCGAGGAAGAAGCGGAAAGCTTCTTAGAGGATTGTATGGCTGTAGTGGTTGATTCCGCAGAAGATGTCCTTGCATACTTCGATGAAGCCGGTATCGATATGGACGGTGCCGATGAGGAAACGATTTTAGAGGCTTCCGAAGTATTCGATGTAGGCGATGGCAGATACCTCATAGTAGAAGGTTAGGGACATACATTTTGCCGCGGACAAATGAGATGTCCGTTAAAACAGAACAGTATTAAGTATGACGAAGACGTCAGGGAACTTGCAGAAGCAGGTTCGTTGACGTCTTTTTATTTATAAAAATTTCTATAAAAAAAGGAGGAAACAGTATGTGCTCAATTATGTGTTACACAGGAAAAGACTTTACCAAAGAAGAAATGGAGGCACATTTGAACCGTACGAAAATGAGAGGACCCGACGCCAGCCGGATGGTGGAAACGACGTTTGGCTATATGGGCTTTGCAAGACTTTCCATCATGGGGCTTAGTGAGGAAGGTATGCAGCCTTTCATGAAGGATGGAAGCATTTCCATCTGCAACGGTGAAATATACGGTTTCAGAAGATTAAAGGAAGAACTGACGGCACAGGGCTACAGCTTTGTGAGCGGTTCCGACTGTGAGATTTTACTTCCCATGTATGAAATGTACGGGCTGGAAATGTTTGCCCATCTGGATGCGGAATATGCCTGCGTTCTTTATGATGCCAGGACCGACAAGGTGATTGCGGCAAGAGACCCCATCGGTATCCGCCCGTTATTCTATGGTTATTCCAAGAGCGGCCACATTGCGTTTGCCAGTGAGGCGATTGCCCTGATGGATCTGGTGGAAGAGGTTATGCCCTTCCCTCCCGGCAGCTATTACTATGACGGTGAATTTGTCAAATATGAAGAAATCGACAAAGTGCGCGGTTACATTCATGCGGATATGGACACTATCACAAAGGGTATTCACGACAAGCTGACGGAAGGTGTAAAAAAACGTCTGGACGCGGATGCGCCCATGGGATTTTTACTTTCCGGCGGTCTGGATTCCAGTCTGGTATGCGCCATTGCGGCAAACATCTTAAAGAAACCCATCCGCACTTTTGCCATCGGTATGGATATCGATGCCATTGACTTAAAGTATGCAAAGGAAGTAGCCGATTTCATCGGCGCCGACCATACGGAAGTCATTATGACAAAGGAAGAAGTGTTAGCTTCCTTAAAGACGGTTATCAAGGCGCTTGCCACCTATGATATTACCACCATCCGTGCCAGCATGGGTATGTATCTGGTATGTAAGGCAATCCATGAAACCACCGATATCAAGGTGCTTCTCACCGGTGAAATTTCTGACGAACTGTTTGGCTATAAATATACGGACTTTGCGCCCAACGCACAGGAGTTCCAGAAGGAAGCGGAAAAGAGACTGCGTGAGCTATACTTCTATGATGTGCTGCGTGCGGACAGATGCCTGGCTGCCAACAGCTTAGAGGCGCGTGTTCCTTTCGGTGATTTGGACTTTGCCAGATTTGTCATGGCAATCGACCCGGTAAAGAAGATGAATACCTACGGAAAAGGAAAATACCTGTTGAGAAAGGCTTTTGAAAAGGATGCCATTCTGCCGGAGGACATTCTCTGGAGAGAAAAGGCAGCCTTCAGTGATGCGGTAGGCCACAGCATGGTAGATGACCTGAAAGAATATGCAGAAGGGCTTTACAGTGATGAAGAGTACGAAAAATTGCGTGCAAAATACGATTTTGCACAGCCATTCACCAAGGAAAGCCTTCTGTATCGTGAAATATTTGAAGAATTTTATCCCGGCCAGGCTCGTATGGTACCCGATTTCTGGATGCCGAACAAATCCTGGGAGGGCTGCAACGTAAACGACCCCAGCGCCAGAGTTCTTTCCAACTACGGCGACAGCGGTAAGTAAGACAGTACGTAAAAAGCCACAGCATGACGCTGTGACTTTTTTGCGCTAAGGAATTACGGGCGGGGAAGCAGCTGCTTTAAGCCGGCAAGAACGTCCTCATGGATGTATAGCCTGCCGTAGCCGGTACCGAAGGAAAGTCCGGGTTTGTTTTCGCCGTGGAAATCGGAGCCGCCGCTGATGGCAAGACCGAATTTTCTCGCAATCGACTGGATTTTCCGGGTGTCGGAGGGCGTGTAGGTGGAGTAAATGCCTTCAATGGCAAGAAGTCCGGCGTCTTTTAGGCGGGCAACCAGTGTTTCCAGTGCCTCATCCCCCATGTGATACAGGGTGGGGTGGGCGAGCACGGGAATGCCGCCTGCGGAAAGAATTAAGGAAACCGCCTGCTCAGGAGAAATCTTTTCACGGGGTACAAAGCAGGGAGCGTGGTCGCCGAGATAGCGTTCAAACGCTTCCTTTAAGCTTTTTACATAGCCTTTTTCCATCATATATTTGGCGTAATGGGCTCTTGTAATTACAGAGTCCGGAAAATGCGCCAGCAAATCTTCGTAGGAAACATCAAAGCCGTATTCGGCAAGCTTTTCGCACATCTTATGGTTGCGGGTTTCCCGGGAGGCTAAGAAGGAAGCCACATGCTCCCTGAAAGCCCTGCTGTTTTCATCAATGAACAATCCTACAATATGGATATCCTTACCGTTATATTCCGAAGAAAGTTCAATCCCGGGAATGACTTCCACAGAAGCACCCTCGGGATTTTTCTCTGAAACGGTGCCGGAAAGAGCTTCGGCACACGAGATGGCCTCCGACAGACCGGCAGTAGTGTCATGGTCTGTCAGGGCAAAAGCGGATATCCGATGTGTCAGTGCATATTCGACCAGCTCGGTGGGGGTAAAAGTACCATCGGAGCAGGTGGAATGTACGTGTAAATCTACCATCAATCCTCATCCTCATCTGTTTTATTGTATACGGTACGCTTTCTTGCCATTTCATCGCTGGCAAGGTATTCGTCGTAAGTGGTAATCTTGTCAATCAGGCTGCCGTCCGGAAGTATTTCCATAATACGGTTGGCAGTGGTCTGCACAAACTGGTGGTCATGGCAGGCGAAAAGCTCCACACCGCCGAACTTGATTAAACCGTTGTTTAAGGCGGTAATGGACTCCATGTCCAGATGGTTGGTGGGTTCATCCAAAATCAGGCAGTTGGCGCCGCTTATCATCATCTTGGATAAGAGACATCTTACTTTTTCACCTCCGGAAAGGATGCGGACTTTCTTTACGCCGTCCTCGCCGGCAAACAGCATACGTCCTAAGAAGCCGCGGACATAGGTTACATCCTTGACGGGAGAGTAACCGGTCAGCCAGTCGGCAATGGTCAGGTCGCAGTCAAATTCCTTGGTGTTGTCCTTGGGGAAGTACGCCTGGGAAGTGGTAATGCCCCATTTGTAGCTGCCTTCGTCCGGCTCTAACTCACCGACTAAAATCTGGAACAGAGTGGTCTTTGCCAGTTCGTTGCCGCCGACAAAAGCAATCTTATCATCATGTCCGACAATAAAGGAAATGTCGTTTAAGACCTTTACGCCGTTTACCGTCTTGGAAAGGTGCTCCACGCTTAATACCTCGTTGCCGATTTCCCTGTCGGGACGGAAATCAATGTAAGGGTATTTACGGCTGGAAGGACGGATTTCGTCCAGTTCGATTTTTTCAAGGGCACGTTTTCTGGCAGTAGCCTGTTTGGATTTGGAAGCGTTTGCGGAGAAACGGGAAATGAATTCCTGTAATTCCTTGATCTTTTCTTCCTTCTTTTTGTTGGCTTCCTTCATCTGCTTGATAAGGAGCTGGCTGGATTCGTACCAGAAATCATAGTTGCCGGCATAGAGCTGGATTTTGCCGTAGTCGATGTCTGCAATCTGGGTGCAGACTTTATTTAAGAAGTAACGGTCATGGGATACCACGATAACGGTATTCTCAAAGTCGATTAAGAAGTCTTCGAGCCACTGGATAGCATCTAAGTCCAGGTGGTTGGTCGGTTCGTCTAAAAGCAGGATGTCGGGGTTGCCGAACAGGGCCTTTGCTAAAAGAACCTTTACCTTTTCGTTACCGTTTAAGTCCTTCATAACGGAGTAGTGCAGGGAGGTGTCGATGCCGAGGCCGTTTAACAGGGAGGCTGCATTGGACTCTGCTTCCCAGCCGTCCATTTCCGCAAATTCCGCTTCCAGTTCGCTGGCGCGGATGCCGTCTTCATCGGTAAAATCCTCTTTGGCATAGATGGCATCCTTTTCCTTCATAATCTGGTAAAGACGCTCATTTCCCATAATGACAAGGTCCAGTACGGTGTAGTCATCATATTTGAAATGGTCCTGCTCTAAGACGGAGAGACGCTGGCCGGGGGTGATGAAAATTTCACCGTTTGTGGTGTCCAGTTCTCCGGACAAAATCTTTAAGAAGGTGGATTTACCGGCACCGTTGGCACCGATTAAGCCGTAGCAGTTTCCTTCGGTAAACTTGATGTTGACGTCTTCAAATAACGCCTTTTTTCCTACACGGTAGGTGACATTGTTAGCACTAATCATTTTACAATCCTCATAATAGGCACTTTTTGCGGATGATTCCGCATAAATGCTGTGTTTTTTAGTTTTCGGGTCCGTATTCTATTATACATAAAGAAGTGTAATTTTCAAGGAATTTATTTGACAGGGGCACTTTAACGTGATAATATGGCAGAGTGCTGATGCATGAAAATGCGGGGCACAGGGATGGATTGTAGTTCCGCGTTCAGCGGAGAAAGTGAGGAGCTTATGAAAAAGAAAATGAGTTTACTGGTGGCAGCATGTCTGGCACTGACACTGACGGCATGTGGTTCCAAGAGCGAAGGCAAGACCTTTACGGTCGGCTTCGACGCAGAGTTTCCCCCTTACGGATATATGGATGACAACGGGGAATATGTAGGTTTTGACCTGGATCTGGCAGAAGAAGTCTGCAAGAGAAACGGCTGGGAGCTTGTAAAGCGCCCCATCGACTGGAACTCCAAGGATATGGAGCTTACCAGCGGCAACATCGACTGCATCTGGAACGGTTTTACCATGAACGGCAGAGAGGATGATTACACCTGGTCAGACCCTTATATTGACAACAGCCAGGTATTTGTAGTGGCAAAGGATTCCGGTATTGCCACAATGGCGGACCTTGCGGGCAAGGCAGTCGGCGTACAGGCAGACTCTTCCGCACTGAGCGCCTTAAATGAAGAAGACAACAGTGACTTAAAGAACAGCTTTGCAAGCCTGACCGAATATGCGGATTACAACACCGCATTCATGGATTTGGAAGCAGGCGCACTGGATGCCGTAGCCATGGACATTGGTGTGGCAAATTACCAGATTGCTTCCCGCGGCGACAGCTATGTGATCTTAGACGAGAAGCTGTCTACCGAGCAGTATGCGGTTGGCTTTAAGCTTGGCAACGAAGAACTCCGTGACACCGTAAACAAGACCCTTCTTGAGATGGTGGATGACGGTACCTTCATGAAGATTGCCGACGAATGGGGCGTGGCAGATACCGTCTGCTTAGGCAAATAAGAAAAGAGCGGTTCAGCAATAAAATAACCTGAACAAAACCGAAAGAACAATACGGCAGGGAAAGGGCAAGCGTGACAATATGAGTATACAGATGATTTTATTTCAATTAGCGAAAGGAATGCTGGTTTCTATTGAAATCTTTGCACTGACCCTGCTGTTTTCTTTGCCTCTGGGGCTGGTAGTTGCCTTTGGCAGAATGGCGAAAAACGTAGTGTTAAGGTCCGTGACGAAAGCATACATATCCATCATGAGAGGTACTCCTCTGATGCTGCAGCTTCTCATCATCTATTTCGGACCTTCTATTCTGTTTAAGGTAAAAATCGGACCCGGATACCGTTTCGTTGCGGTTATTCTGGCATTCTCCATCAACTATGCCGCTTACTTTGCGGAGATTTACCGCTCGGGTATCGAATCCATGCCGGTGGGGCAGTACGAAGCGGCAAAGGTGCTCGGTTACAACTGGGGGCAGACCTTTTTCAAGATTATCCTGCCGCAGGTGATCAAGAGGATTTTACCGTCCGTCACCAACGAAATCATTACGCTGGTAAAGGATACTTCCCTGGCATTTGCCATTGCACAGGCGGAAATGTTTACCATTGCCAAGCAGATTGCGGCAAAGGAAACCACAATCATGCCGCTTATGATTGCCGGCGTGTTCTATTATATTTTCAACCTGATTGTGGCGGTTGTAATGGAAAAAATCGAGAAAGCGTTCGCGTACTATAAATAAGGAGGTGGTCCCATGAAAATATTGGAAATGAATCATGTTAAAAAAGGATTTGACGGCCACGGTGTTTTGAAGGACATCTCCTTAAGCGTGGAAAAGGGAGAGGTGGTTTCCATTATCGGACCCTCCGGTTCCGGTAAATCCACTCTGCTCCGCTGTGCCACCATGCTGGAAAAAATGGACGACGGCGAGCTTGTTTATTTAGGACAGAAGGTGACTGCCACATCCACCAGGGCAGAACTTAAGAAAATAAGAAGCTGTTTCGGACTGGTGTTCCAGAACTTTAACCTGTTCCCTCATTACAATGTCATGAAAAACATTACGGATGCGTTAATCCATGTGGATAAAATTCCCAAGAAGGAAGCCGTGGAGCGCGCGGAAAAGCTTTTGGCACAGTTGGGGCTTTCCGACAAGGCAGATGCCTATCCCTGCCAGCTTTCCGGTGGACAGCAGCAGCGTGTTTCCATAGCAAGAGCGCTGGCAAAGCAGCCGCAGATCCTGTTCTTTGACGAACCGACCTCCGCACTGGACCCGGAGCTTACCGCAGAAGTGCTTAAGGTTATCAGACAGCTTGCCAGGGAGCATATGACCATGGTTATCGTTACCCATGAAATGAAATTCGCAAAAGAGGTTTCCGACCGCATTATCTTTATGGAAGAGGGTATCATCAAGGCGGAAGGAACACCGGACGAACTGTTCTCTAAGGACAATGAAAGAGTCATGGAATTTATTGGACACTTATCGGGAGAAAGGGTATAATAAGGGCATCACGGTAAAAGAGAGGGTATGAATGAATGTATGATGTTATTATTATCGGTGCGGGACCCGGGGGCATCTTTTCGGCATATGAGCTGACAAAGCTTGACCCTGCTTTGAAGATCGCGGTTTTTGAAGGTGGTCATGCACTGGACAGGAGACACTGTCCCATTGACGGCGAGAAAATCAAAAGCTGCGTCAACTGCAAAAGCTGCTCCATTATGAGCGGATTTGGCGGTGCCGGAGCTTTTTCTGATGGAAAATACAACATCACCAACGATTTCGGCGGCACACTGTACGAGTATATCGGCAAGGCAAAGGCGCTGGAGCTGATGAAGTACGTGGACGCCATCAACATGTCCCACGGCGGAGAGGGGACAAAGCTGTATTCTACGGCTGGATCCAAATTCAAAAAGCTCTGCATGCAGAACAAATTAAATCTGCTGAATGCCTCCGTGCGGCATTTAGGTACGGACATCAACTTTGTGGTACTGGAAAATCTGTATGCGGAATTAAAGGAAAAAGCAGACTTTTTCTTTGATACGCCGGTGAAAACCGTAAAAGCGACTGAGAATGGCTATGAGGTGGTCTGCGAAAACGGAACGTATACCTGTAAAAAATGTATTATTTCGGTGGGCAGAAGCGGCAGCAAGTGGATGGAGCAGGTGTGCCGGGATATGGAAATTCCCACCAGGTCCAACCGTGTGGATATCGGCGTGCGCGTAGAACTCCCGGCCGTTATCTTTTCCCATCTGACGGACGAACTTTACGAGAGCAAGATTGTGTACCGTACGGAAAAGTTTGAAGACAACGTGAGGACGTTCTGCATGAACCCCTACGGCATCGTGGTAAACGAAAACACCAACGGCATTGTGACGGTAAACGGACACAGCTACGAGGATGAAAATCTGCGGACGGAAAACACCAACTTTGCCCTGCTTGTAGCAAAGCATTTTTCCGAGCCCTTCCGGGACAGCAACGGCTACGGCGAAAGCATAGCGCGTCTTTCCAATATGCTGGGCGGCGGTGTCATTGTGCAGCGGTTCGGTGACCTTGTGCGCGGACGGCGGAGCAATGCCAAGAGAATAGAAGAGGGTCTGGTGCGTCCCACTCTGGCAGCGACCCCCGGGGATTTGAGTCTGGTACTGCCGAAGCGCATATTGGATGGCATCATGGAAATGATTTATGCACTGGACAAAATTGCTCCCGGAACGGCAAATGATGATACACTGCTTTACGGCGTGGAAGTTAAATTCTATAATATGGAAGTGGAAATCGATGAACATCTGGAGACCCGTTACAAGGGACTGTATGTCATCGGTGACGGCAGCGGTATTACCCATTCGCTTTCCCATGCCTCCGCAAGCGGTGTGTTTGTGGCAAGGGATATTGTGGAAGCAGAAGAGTAACCGACAGAAATTTATAAAAATAGACTAAAATTATAGATATAATTTTAACAAAATGCACAAAAGTGGATTTTGCTCCAAAGTTTTAAATTAAATATCTTGATATATTTCCGGCTAATTGATAAAATGTATAAGGATTAAGCACAGAAAAGGCTTTTTTGGCTTTCTTTTTGTGCTTGAAATAGTTTTATAAATCTATAAAGGAGAAAACAAACATGAAAAAATGGGTGTACTTATTTACCGAAGGTAACGCAAACATGCGTGAACTTCTCGGCGGTAAGGGTGCTAACCTGGCTGAAATGACCGGTCTTGGTCTTCCTGTTCCCCAGGGTTTCACTATTACCACAGAAGCTTGTACTCAGTACTATGAGGACGGCAGAGAAATCAATGAAGAAATTCAGGCTCAGATCAATGAATACATTGTAAAGATGGAGGAAATTACCGGTAAGAAGTTCGGTGACAAGGAGAATCCCCTTCTTGTTTCTGTTCGTTCCGGTGCAAGAGCTTCCATGCCCGGTATGATGGATACCATCTTAAACCTTGGTTTAAATGAGACCGTTGTAGACGTAATCGCTGAGAAGTCCGGCAATCCCCGTTGGGCTTGGGACTGCTACAGAAGATTCATCCAGATGTACTCTGACGTAGTTATGGAAGTTGGTAAGAAGTACTTCGAGGAACTCATCGACCAGATGAAGGCTAAGAAGGGCGTTACCTACGACGTAGAACTGACCGCAGAAGACTTAAAGGAACTTGCTTCCGAATTCAAGGCTGAATACAAAGAGAAAATCGGTGCAGACTTCCCTGATGATCCTAAGGAACAGTTAATGGGCGCTATCAAGGCTGTATTCCGTTCCTGGGACAACCCTCGTGCAAACGTATACCGTCGTGACAACGATATCCCTTATTCCTGGGGTACTGCTGTAAACGTACAGTCCATGGCTTTCGGTAACATGGGTGATGACTGTGGTACCGGTGTTGCCTTCACAAGAGACCCGGCTACCGGCGAGAAGAAGCTGATGGGCGAATTCCTTGTAAACGCACAGGGCGAAGACGTTGTTGCCGGTGTTCGTACACCTATGCCTATCGCAGAGATGGCTGATAAATTCCCTGAAGCATTCGATCAGTTCAAGAAGGTTTGCGAAACCCTTGAAAACCACTACAGAGATATGCAGGATATGGAGTTTACTGTTGAAAACAAGAAGCTTTACATGCTGCAGACCAGAAACGGTAAGAGAACAGCTCAGGCTGCATTAAAGATTGCTTGTGACTTAGTAGACGAAGGAATGAGAACCGAAAAAGAAGCAGTAGCTATGATCGATCCTCGTAACTTAGATACTCTGTTACATCCTCAGTTCGATGCTAAGGCTCTTAAGGCTGCAACTCCTATGGGCAAAGGCCTTGGTGCATCTCCGGGTGCTGCTTGCGGTAAGATCGTATTTACAGCAGAAGATGCAGAAGAATGGGCAGCTAAGGGTGAAAAGGTTGTTCTGGTTCGTCTGGAAACCTCTCCCGAAGACATCACAGGTATGAAGGTATCCCAGGGTATCTTAACCGTTCGTGGTGGTATGACCTCCCATGCAGCAGTAGTTGCCCGTGGTATGGGTACCTGCTGTGTATCCGGTTGCGGCGATATCGCAATGGATGAAGCAAACAAGAAATTTACTCTTGCCGGTAAGGAATTCCATGAAGGAGACTACATCTCCATCGACGGTTCCACCGGTAACATTTATGACGGCCAGATTGCAACTGTAGATGCAACCATCGCCGGTGAATTCGGCAGAATCATGGCTTGGGCAGATAAGTACAGAAAGCTGAAAGTTCGTACAAACGCAGATACTCCTACCGATGCAAAGAAGGCTCGTGAGCTTGGTGCAGAAGGTATCGGTCTTTGCCGTACAGAGCATATGTTCTTCGAAGAAGACAGAATTGCAGCATTCCGTGAAATGATCTGCTCCGATACAGTAGAAGAAAGAGAAGAAGCTCTGAATAAGATTCTTCCTTATCAGCAGGGTGACTTCGAAAAATTATACGAAGCTCTGGAAGGATGTCCTGTTACCATCCGTTTCCTGGATCCGCCTCTTCACGAATTCGTTCCTACCGAAGAAGCAGACATCGAGAAGCTTGCTAAGGCTCAGGGCAAATCCGTTGAGACTATCAAGAACATCATCGCTTCCTTACATGAGTTCAACCCTATGATGGGTCACAGAGGATGCCGTCTTGCAGTTACTTATCCTGAAATTGCAAAGATGCAGACCAAGGCTGTTATCCGTGCAGCTATCAATGTAAAGAAGGCACATCCCGATTGGAATGTAGAGCCTGAAATCATGATTCCTCTGGTATGTGAAGTTAAGGAACTTAAGTACGTTAAGAAGGTAGTTGTAGAAACCGCTGACGCTGAAATCGCAGCAGCAGGCATCGACCTCAAGTACGAAGTAGGTACCATGATCGAGATCCCGAGAGCAGCTCTTACCGCTGATGAAATCGCTAAGGAAGCTGACTTCTTCTGCTTCGGTACCAACGACTTAACCCAGATGACATTCGGCTTCTCCCGTGATGATGCCGGTAAGTTCTTAAATGCTTACTATGATGCAAAGATCTTCGAGAACGATCCGTTTGCTAAGCTTGACCAGACCGGCGTTGGCAAGCTGATGGATATGGCTATCAAACTTGGTAAGCCTGTAAATCCTAAGCTTCATGTTGGTATCTGTGGTGAGCACGGCGGAGATCCTTCTTCCGTTGAATTCTGCCACAAGATCGGCTTAGACTATGTATCCTGCTCACCTTTCCGTGTTCCTATTGCACGTCTGGCAGCAGCTCAGGCAGCTATCGCTGAAGAGAAATAATACAAGGTCTGTAACGGACATTTGAATTATTGCATAAATAGAATCCCCCATACTTCGTGATGAAGTATGGGGGATTTTTTGTAAGGAAAAGTGAACCTTTTCCGGGTTCCCGACAGAATAAAGTAAAGGATAAAGCGAGGAGGTGCAGCGATGACGAAACTTCAGATGGAAGAATTGTTGAATACATATGGGGATGCCGTTTTTAGTTTTTGCCTGTATCTTACGCAAAACAGGGAACGTGCACAGGATTTGTACCAGGAGACCTTCCTAAAGGCTTGGGAGTTTCGGAACCGCATCACTTATAACGAAGAACAGAATTTATTAATGGCACGTAATTATGTGATGGGAATTGCCATCCGTACCTGGAAAAATGAGAAACGGAAGTTGTGCAAACAGGAAAAGGAGGTTGTGATTGACTGGGAAAATCAGGACCTTTTGGAAAATATAAAAAGTCAGGCGGACGTGGAAACGGATGTGATAAAAAAGGAGAGAAGCAAAGTCCTGCATGAGATTGTGGATGAACTGCCGGAAAAACTGAAACTGACGATTTACCTTCATTATACCATGGATATGAAAATTGAGGAGATTGCAAAGTTATGCAATGTGCCGAAAGGAACGGTAAAGAGTCGTTTGCATCATGCCAGGATGAAAATTGTAAAAGAGATGGAGGAACATGGCTATGGAAGACCGTTATGAAGAACTGATGAAAGAGGAATTTGCTCCTGTTTATAAGACAGATGCTTCGGTAAATCGAACAATTCTCGAAAGAGAGAAAGCTGTTTCTATGAAAAATCATCGGAAGCCGGCATATAGAAAATGGGCGGCTGCAGCCATAACGGTACTGCTTCTTGCCGGAACGGTGGGCAGTGTGAATGCGGCAAGCGACGGAGCTGTAACAAAAGCCGTAAAAAACTGGATACACACAGCCGTGTATGGGGATGTGAAACAGGAGTCCATGGTATCCTATATCAATGAGCAGGGGGACAGTGTGATTGCATCGGATGCTTCGGATAAGCCGGAATGGAGCTTTTCCGTTACGAAAGAAGAAATCGTGCCGGGAGAGGAACACGGCGGATTTGTTTTTGAGACGGAAGAAGGAGACAAATATTCATACGAATATGTATTCCCGGCTAATTTTACGGAGGAAGACAAGGTATACGAAATCCGAAAAATTCTATCGGAGGATTTGTTCCCGGAAGAGAAGGAACAGGAATTTATTGAGAAATATGAAAAAATCGCCGTGACAGCAAAAGAATCCTATATCAGGGAAGCATTTGCAGAGGTGGTAAAGGAAAAGAAAGAAGGAGAATTTGTTCTGGTGGATGCGTACCCTTTGCTGCAGGAAGAAAATCGGATGGCGCCGACAAAGGACTATGCCTGGTTTGAAATTCCACAGAAGGATGTGAGGTTAAGAACTGCCACTAAGGAGGATGCCGCAAAATATACGAATATAAAGACCGGCGACTGGATTTCTGTTGTGCAGGTAAACAGTACGACAAATCCGAATATCAAATTGGATGTAACCGTGAAATTATCCAATCGAAATAAAATTGAGGTGGTCCATATACAGCCGAGATAAAGGAGGGGTTAGGATGAAGAAAAAATATACGGTCATACTTCTTATCACGATACTGGGTTTCTGCACAGTAATGGCCTTTTGGATGGGAAAGAAAAGCAAACCGGACTTTACGGAGGAAGAGTATTTTTGTGACGGCGCAGACCCTACGCAGAGCTATTCGGAGAATACCGTACTTTATCTGGATGATGCGGGGATATTGCATCTTATTGATACAGGTTCCGGCAAGGATATGGTTTATTGTGACAGACCGAACTGCGTACATGAAGGCTATTCCCGTAAAAACGAGACACCCTCCTGCCCAGCAGCTTTTTGGGGAGCAGGAAGCGTACCGGTGCCTTTTGGCGGTCATCTCTATTTTATCGGAGATATGTCGGAAGAAGATATTCTGACGAAGTTTCTCTATGAAATGGACACAGACGGTGAAAACCGCAAAAAGGTTGCCACTCTAAACGGTGTACAGAGTATCCGGTATGTGTTGTACCGGGACCGGTATGCTATAGGAGCTTTTAGTAACAGAAGCGAGATAAATGAGGATGGGCAGATTGTTAACGACGATAAGCCGGAGGCAGGTATCTTTGTTATTGATCTTTCCGATTATACGGTGTATATGGGGGATAAGGTAACAGGCGAGCAGGCAAATATTACAGGGTTGTATTACGAGGATGGGGCGGTTTATTATTCCGTCATTCGTTTTGGGGATGATATCACGGAGCTTATGGTAGAGGATGGCGCAGAGAACAATTCGAATTCCTTTAGCTACAATCATATGCTGTATGAAATATATAAATATGATATCAAAGGGAAGAGTACAATACGGATAAAGACATTTGACCATCTGAGCAACCTGCAGTTAGCGGAGGGCAGCGCTTATGGGGAATGCCAAGAAGATTATTTTGTGTTTGACTTAAAAAGCGGTGAAACCAAAGAATTGCCCATAGACCGGAACACAAAAACTGCATCGGGCAGATTTGTAAAACAAGGGGATACTTTGTACTATGCCCTTTTAGACAGCGACAGGGAAGAAGTCATCTATTATTGTATGAAAGAGGAGAAGATAAACGAACTGATGAGGATGCCGTCCGCATCTGCCTTTGGAATTGTCAACATATGCGGCAGTTCGGTATACATCAACTATACCGATGAAAAAGGCCGCTTCTGCCTGGGGGTATTAAGCAGGGACGATTATGATGAGGGTGTATTTCAGCCCAGAAAGCTCAGGTACTATAACGAAGAAGAGGATACTGCCGGAGAGGATGCAGACACAGAGGAAGAGGCTGCTGAAATCATAACCTTTACTGTCCCGGATATCTGCAGAATAGAGGAGAATAATCTGCGCCATCTGAATGAGGCACTTAAGGAGGATGGATATTCCTACAGAATGCAGATAAATTATCTGGAATATGAAACGTATACGGAGCGGCTGAAAGAAGCATTAAAAAACGGAGATACCGATATTGCTTTTTTAGGCCTGGACAATGAAGGGAACCGTAATTCTGTCTACACGCTTATCCATTCCGGTCTTCTTCTCAACCTTGATGAAATCCTGTCACAGGAAAACGGAGCGGCGCTTTATCAGGCATTTCCGCAGGCTCTCTGGGAGTCGGTGAAATGCGACAGGCATATTTATTCCATTCCTTCGGTGCTGGCAAACGATGAGGGAGTGTATGCTGCATTCAACAGGGATTATGTTGCGGATGATGAGATAGAGGCGTGGGACGGAAGCATAGAGGGGATTTATGAAATCATTAAGAATACGGAATGGGACAAAGAAGACAGTCCACGTTTCCAATATCTTATCAGTGGGTATTTCTTTGAGGATATGATAGGATGTGAAATCAGGAACGGACTACTTTTTGATTATGAATCGCTTACGGTGGAAAATCCTTTGGAGTCTGAGAAGTTTACCGGTTATCTGAAGGTGCTGGAGCAAATGAAGAAAGATGGGTTTATGACGGACTCGGTGTCCTACCTTTCCAATTCCGGTACAAACAATACGGAAGTGCTGCAAACGGTGGAGGAAGGAAACTATATGGTGGCATTGTCATACGGTGCGGTGGATGAGGCATTTCAGAAGGATAATGTAGCGGTTAAAAAGATTAAGCCGTATCTTTCGTCAAGGATAAACGGCTCAGTAGGTATCTCCCGGAATTGTGAGAACCTGGAAGATGTGGTGGAATTTCTGAAGCTTTTTTATGAGGACGGAAAGTATGGCAATCTTCTTTTATATGGACAGGAGGACGTGGACTATAAGGTGACGGATGGGGTTGCCTGTCATATGGACGGAAGTGCTCTGGAGAATGCGTATCTCAGTAAACTCTGCTTCAACCTGTTTGTAAACGTTTGTCCTGTAGAAGGAGAAAACTATGTAACCAATCGGAAAGAGGAATTCTTTTCCTTTTATGACGGCATTAAGATGTCGCCGTTTATCGGGTTTGAACCGGATACCGATGGGACTGATAATATAGGAAAGGATATGGATGAATTTATGGATAGTCTCACGGATAAGACGGTGGAAGAGGCTGTCCGCAGCACCGGAAATAAACTTGCGTCCGATGGCATGGAGGAATATCTTTCAAGAGTTCAAAGCCAGTGGGAGGAATACCGGCAATGATATTGAAATTAGAGGAGCTTACGAAGATTTATAAGGATACCACGGCGCTGGACAATATAACGTTTTCTTTTACCTCTGGAATATACGGTCTTTTGGGACCGAACGGCGCCGGAAAATCAACCATGATGAATCTCATTACAGACAATCTGAAGCCCACAAGGGGACGGGTATTGCTTGATGGCTGCAGTATTGAAAAAATGGGGAAGGAATACCGGAAACTTCTGGGATATATGCCGCAGCAACAGAATATTTACCCGGAGCTCACCCTCAGGCGTTTCCTGTATTTTATGGCTGCCCTTAAGGGTTTGAAAAAAGATGAGGCGGAAAAAGAAATAGACGGTTATGTGCAGATGGTAAAACTGGAAGAGGTACTCGGAAAGAAGTTAGGAACTTTTTCCGGCGGAATGAAACAGAGGGCTTTAATTGCACAGGCACTTATCGGAAATCCGGGTATCCTGATTTTGGACGAACCCACGGCGGGACTTGACCCGAAAGAGAGAATACGCATTCGTAATCTGATATCAGAGGTTGCCCGTGACAAAATTGTGATTATAGCGACACATGTGGTTGCGGATATTGAATTTATTGCAAAGGAAATTATCATGCTGAACAGGGGAAGTATCCTGCGGAGCGGTTCTCCGGCGATGCTGCTTGGGGAACTGGACGGAAAAGTATGGAACATTTTTTTGCCGGATGAAGAGCTGGAAGAAGTAAATGCCAAATACAAAGTCAGCAATATTGCAAGGGACGGGGAGGGAGTGGTTGCCCGGATCATTGCAGAGTCCTATGACGGCAGATGGAAAAAAGAAGCGGTGCGTCCGAATTTGGAAGATTTATATCTGTACCTTAACGGAGATTAAAAATGGAATTGTTAAAAAATGAAATCTGTAAATTGCTGACTAAAAGAGCGGCGGTGTTTTTTCTGCTTCTGATTGCAGCCAATATGCTGCTGCAGATATATACCATGCATACGCCGGGCGAGGATGGATATTCTCTTAAGGATTACAGCGGGGCATACCGGGAACTTGACTCCTGCGGCAGGGAAAATCTTCTGAGCCGGCTGGAAGAACGGGCAGCAGGGGCGGATACATTTGGCAAAAGGAATCTGTATGACAGGGTTTATAAGGAAGTGCTGGCATCTCTTAACTATGCGGAATACCTGAATTCCATTGAGGAAAAAGCAGAAGAGGCTGCCATTTTGAACAGAATTTCCCACGATGACGGATATGCGGTAAGAAATGCGGAAATAACAAGAAAAGTGTACAGCAAACTTAGCGGAACGAAGCCGGAAGTGGAAGATACCATGGGTGTCCTTAATATAACCGACAATGAGATTACCGATTATTTGCTGATGGTGATGCTCTTTGTTACGGCAGTTAATCTTGTTTTCCGGGAAAAAGACGGAAATCAATTTGAACTCTTAAGGACGACACAAAACGGCAGAAGGAAACTGATGCGCTCCAAAGTTTTTGCTATGTCTGTTTTTGTCTTATTGGGAATAGTTTCTTTGTACGGAATAAATGCGGTAATAAGCAGGTGTTTCTATGCGCCCATAGATTATGGCAGTCCGTTACAAAGTGTGCCGGCATACCGGTACAGTCCCTTTGCCTTAACAATAGGCAGCTTTCTGGTTTGTTATTTTGGGATAAAAACGGTAAGCTGCATTCTGCTGGGGCTTCTGTTTATGTGGATATGTGCGGTATGCAGCAACATCGTTTTTGTATTTTCCGCTTCGGCAGCGGCGGTTTTTGCGGAAATACTCTGCTATACCAAAATTTCCGGAACACATTTTCTGGCATTTTTAAAATACATAAATATTCAATACGGTGTCAGAACCGGAGGCATGTTTTCCGATTATGTGAATCTGCGTGTATGGGGTTATCCGGTTAACACCTGCTTTTTATACGGAATATTCTGGCTGGTACTCATAACGATGCTTTTTTATTCTGTTACAAATTATCTGGAGATGCCGCACGAAAAGAGGAAAGTGTCCCTGCCGATGGGCGAAATGCGGAAACATTTTGGGTGTCATACTTCTCTTTTTTTACATGAAGTCTATAAGCTGCTTGTTCCCGGCAGGGGCTTTCTTGTTCTGCTGTGTTCCTGCCTGCTTACAATTTGGTGGAATCCGGCAGAAAAAATCCGTTTTGCATCCGTTGATGAAATTTATTATAAAGAGTACATGGATAAATTTTACGGTCCTCTGGACGAGAAAAACGGTAACAGAATAACAGAAGAAAAGGAAAAATATGAGCAGATGTATGCCGATATATCCGCTGACAGGGAGCAGGGTAAAAGTGAGAATTACATTCGTATAAAATACAAAGAGGGGTTAAACAGACAGGCTGCGTTTGACTTGGTTACGGAACATGTGGACTATCTGCAATCCTCTGAATTTCTGCAATCCCGAACCGGAGGATGGCTATTTTATGATGAAGGATACGCTATTCTGACGGACGGCCAAAACTCCCGTAACCGGGATGTTTCACAGGCTTTTGTATACCTTATATTGCTGATTGCCCTGACATGCGGCATTTACGGTGTTGACTATGCAAATTCGGAAAAGAGACTTTTGCAAACCACGTATCTTGGCAGAAGAGAGCTTCAGAACAAAAAAAGGGTGTTGGGGATTTTGTGCACATGGATGGCATTTGTTATCGTATATATGGTGCGGCTTTGCAATGTACTCGGTGCCTATGGTACCCGCGGGTTGTTTGCTTCGGCCGCCTGCATGGAGCATTTGTCACGGATTCCGAAGAATATAACGGTATTACAATACATTTGCCTTATCATGTTCATACGGCTTATCGGCGGACTGCTTGTCACCGGTACGGCTCGTGTATTGTTTATCCGCCTGCAGAGCAGTATTTCCGTGATTAGCTGTATGATTGTGATATTCCTGATACCGCTTGCACTGGCAGCCGGCGGTATCCCCCATGCCCGGTATATCTTGTGCAATCCGTTGTTCTTGGGAAATGTGTTTAGTTATTAGAACGGTAGGGCTTTTTTTCATTGGTCAGACCCAGTATATAGTCTATGCTGGTATTATACAGAAGGGCTAATTTTATAAGAATGCTTGTGGGAACATCATTTTCGCCGGTTTCATATTTGGAATATCCGGTTTGGGACATACCAATAAGTTTGGCTAATTTTGTCTGTGTTAAATCATGGTCTTCACGTAAATCTCTGATACGTGGATACATAAGCATCACCTCATGATTAGTATATCTAACCTGTTTTAGATTATTGACATTTAACCTGAAACAGGATTTCACCCCGACTATGATGAGGGTGAACAAAATTTATCAATGCTGTCAAGTTACGTTGTATCACAAGGAAAGTGGGTATATTATTATTCTTCTAATGAAATAATGAAAATGGATGAAAACAAAAATATATATACGGTACTTTCGGTTAGTGACATAAAAGGCATTTGTGTGCTGGGAGACTGGATATATTATTATAAGTATAATGAAATAGGAAGAGTAAAAACTGACGGGACAAATCAGGAAATTATTAAAAATGTAAAAATAAGAACTCCATTTTTGATTAAAGACAATATGCTGCTTTATGTAGAAGAACGCGATAGCAGTGCCACATCGGAAGAATATTTTCTTCAGGGATATGATACAAACAGCAAAGAATATTTCCTATCAGATGAAAGCTTCAATGGAAAAATTTTAGGCTTATACAAGGACAAAGTGTATTTTATAGAAGAAAATAGTCTTTATTGTGTAGATATAGGTCAAGGTGAAGAAAATGAAGTTTTGACAATGGAAGGCCTTGAGGGTGGATTTATATATGGAGATGAATTGCTTTACTCAAGAAGCTCCGGCTGGGCGGATACTCAGACTGATTTATATGTCGTGAATTTGGAAAACGGAACACTTGATTATTCTACACAGTTCGAATTCGGAAAGGACAGCAGTCAATTACTTAGTACAGGACAAGTAGCAGAATTGTGTGGGGCTTGTAACGTTTCAGGAAAAGAGTACTGGGTTATGAGAGTGGATTTTTCAACTATTTATTTGGTTCCGGCAGAAGAAGCAAAGGAGACATTGCCGGATGACTTAGCTGTTACAAAAGTAGTTGAGGAAGATAAGAATGAAGTATCTATATACAGAGCGTGCGTAGTGGATAATTATATTTATTATTTAGGAGACAGCAATGCAACGTCTCACTTGTATAGAATTGCGTTTGATGGAACGGATTGGATGCAGCTATACTAAAATCTGATATTTCCATTTCTTTATAGTAGGAAAATTTCGGAGCACCGTGGGAACGGTGCTCCTTTTTTATATGGACTTTATTATTTGTGGTTTGGGAATAATAAAAACATATTACAAATTTATCGTGAAAATTATATAATAATCGTGACCAAAGGAGTGCTTGGTTTGCATATCGGATATATCCCTATTGACAGAACTAAATCATTGTGGTATTTTGTAATGATTTAACACGAGTTAAATGGAGGCATGGGCAAAGAAAAGGAGAAAAGATATGCAACATGATTTTGAGTATGTTCCAAGAAAAGAGTATTTGCCTGTAAAAAAAGAGTTAGAACTTCTGATTAATGATGTACAGGATGAAGTAAGGGAGTATTTTACATTTTCTTTTACCTATATTGGAAGTACCAATCGTAAAATGATTACGAGAGAACAGAGGGGTAATATAGGTTATGATTTTGATGTAAATATTTATGTTAATGATGAGGAAGAAGAATTTACAGCAGAGGAAATACGAAATATACTAAGAAAGGCTTTTGACAGACATGTAACGGAATATGGATATCGCTATTGTGAAGATAGTACCCGGGTATTGACCATAAAAAAGATTGACCCAAGACGAAAAATAATTTTAAGCAGTTGTGATTTCGCCATTGTGTATGACTGCGGAGATGGACGACAGCAATATATTCACTACAATAAGAAGCAAGGTTCTTATGACTGGGAATATATGAAGCAAAGCAACAGGCAGTTGGAAGAAAAAGCGGAATGGCTTCGGCGAAAAGGGTACTGGAATGAAGTGAGAGAGATATATCTTGATAAGAAGAATTGGAATGACAATCTGAATAAACATTCCAGGTCACTTTATGCGGAAACCGTAAATGAAGTATACAGAAGATATGGCATAGGATAAGGGAAGGTTATTGAAAAACTTATTGCCCTTATAGGCATTCTGTTTTATAATAAGAAAAAGAACTTAAGAAAAGGAATGCGTAAAGCTGACAGAAAAAGAGAGGACGGATGGATATGGATATTGCAGGACTTTCTATGGATATGGCAATGATGAATGTGCAGTCGAAGGTGAGTGTAGCCATGCTGGATAAAACTCTTGATACGGAACGGACACTGGGAGACGGCCTGGTGCAGATGATGGATGCAGCGGCTATGGAGCGAAGTGTCAATCCCGCGGTTGGCGGAAGCATAGACATCCGGTTATAAAGAAAAAGGAAAGGCGATGCCTTTCCTCTTTTTTTGAACAGGATATGTTTTGTACATTACGGGATATAATTTGTGTGTTATCAAAAGGAAAGCGGCATGCGGACAGCATGCGAATGGATGCGGACATTATGAACGAAGAAATCATAAAACGGAAAAAGAGACTTTCTTCTTTCCAGATTATCATATTGGGTTTTGCAGGCGTTATTTTACTGGGGGCGCTGCTTTTAATGCTGCCTATAGCCACAAAGGAAAGAGTGGTGACGCCTTTTCATGAGACCTTATTTACCGCCACATCAGCAACCTGTGTGACGGGACTTGTGGTGCAGGACACGGGCAGCTACTGGTCGGTGTTCGGGCAGGCAATCCTTCTTTTTCTGATACAGATTGGCGGACTCGGCGTTGTTACGGTGGCAGCTGCGTTTACCATGCTTTCGGGCAAAAAGATTTCACTGATGCAGCGAAGTACCATGCAGGAAGCTATATCTGCACCGCAGGTGGGCGGAATTGTCAGACTGACCGGATTTATTTTGAAAGGGACGTTTCTGATAGAGCTTGTGGGAGCCCTTTGTCTTATGCCGCTATTTGTAAAGGATTTCGGGGTAAAGGGCATATGGTATGCTTTCTTCCACTCTGTATCGGCTTTTTGCAACGGCGGTTTTGATTTGCTGGGCACATCGGATAACCGGTTTGTATCCCTGACGGGATATGCCGGCAATGTGCCGGTGAATGTGATTATTATGCTGCTCATTTTACTGGGTGGTCTTGGATTTTTAACCTGGGAGGATATCTACACGAAAAAAATCCACTTCAAAAAATACCGTCTGCAGAGTAAAATTATACTGGCGGCATCAATATTTTTACTGGTGCTGCCTGCGGCATTTTTCTTTGCCTTCGAATTCACCGATATGCCGCTTAAGGAGAGGCTTCTGTGTTCTCTTTTCCAGACGGTAACGCCGAGAACTGCCGGCTTTAATACGGCGGACTTAGCCGGCATGCAGGGGGCCTCCAAGGCAGTGATGATTGTGCTTATGTTAATCGGTGGGGCTCCCGGTTCTACCGCCGGCGGCATGAAAATTACGACCCTTGCGGTTCTTGTCACCAATATGCGATCGGTTTTCAGGCAGAAAGAGGATATGCAGTTTTTTGGCAGAAGGATAGAAGACGGAGCCGTTAAGACGGCAGCGGCTGTTCTGAGCCTGTATCTTACGTTGTTTGCGGGCGGTGCCATAGCCATCAGTATGGCGGAGGGACTTCCATTGGGCGATTGCCTGTTTGAAACGGCTTCCGCGGTAGCAACGGTGGGTGTGACGCTTGGTATCACACCGGGACTTGGGATTTTTTCCCAGATTATTTTGATTATGTTAATGTTTATGGGCAGAGTGGGATGCCTGACACTGATTTATGCGGCTGTGTCGGGCGGAAACAAAAACTTTTCCAGGCTTCCGCAGGAAAAAGTTATGGTAGGATAAAGAAAGGGTTAGAAATCATGAAAAATATTCTTTTAATCGGATTAGGAAGATTTGGCAAGCATATTGCCATGCAGACCAGTCAGTTGGGACATCAGATTATGGCTGTGGACAGCCGGGAAGAACGGATTAACGAAGCGCTGCCTTATGTGACGGATGCACAGATTGGTGACAGCACCAATCAGGATTTTTTAAGGTCACTGGGCGTCGGAAATTATGATGTCTGCATTGTGACCATCGGCGGGGATTTCCAGAGCTCTCTGGAAACAACTTCTCTTTTGAAAGAATTGGGAGCTAAAAAGGTGGTTTCCCGGGCGGAACAGGATGTGCAGGCCAAGTTCCTGCTTAGAAACGGAGCGGACGAGGTGGTTTATCCGGAAAAACAGATTGCCAGATGGGCATCCATCCGTTATACCTCCGATCATATACTGGACTACATCAGTGTGGACGAAAAGCACGCGATTTTCGAGGTGGAAGTACCGGAAAGCTGGATAGGAAAGAGTATCGGCGAAATCGATGTACGTAAAAAATACGGTATCAATATTATGGGTATCCGGGAGAATGGGAAAATGAACATTGCCGTAAATCCGGATCTGCTTTTGACAGGGAGCGTCACCCTGCTGGTGCTGGGTGAGTACAAATCGCTGCAGAAATGCTTCCATATCTGACGGAAAATATGCTTATAGAAAAACTTCCTATGGAATAGCGTTGAGGAGTAAAAGATATGTTGACACAATTTGCAAGAACGGAGCTACTTTTGGGAAAAGAAGCCATGGAAAAGCTGAAGAATTCCAAAGTCGCGGTATTCGGTATCGGTGGTGTGGGTGGTTATGTCTGCGAAGCACTGGTAAGAAGCGGCATAGGCGCTTTTGATCTGATTGACGATGACAAGGTGTGCCTCACCAATTTAAACCGCCAGATTATTGCCACCCGCAAGACGGTTGGAAAATATAAGACAGAGGTTATGAAGGAACGTATTCTGGATATCAATCCCGATGCAAAGGTGGAGATACACAACTGTTTCTTTTTACCGGAAAATGCGGATGAATTTCCTTTTTCGGAGTATGATTATGTAGTGGATGCCGTGGATACGGTTACGGCTAAAATAGCACTTGTCATGAAAGCGCAGGAATGCCATGTGCCCATTATCAGCAGCATGGGCGCCGGCAACAAATTGGACGGCAGCCAGTTTAAGGTAGCTGATATTTACAAAACCAAGGTCTGCCCGCTGGCAAAGGTAATGCGCCGGGAATTAAAAAAACGCGGTGTGAAGAAACTGAAAGTAGTATATTCGGAAGAAATGCCCACAAGACCGGTGGAGGATATGGCAATCAGCTGCCGTACCAACTGTATCTGCCCGCCGGGCGCCCAGCACAAATGCACGGAACGCAGGGACATTCCGGGCAGTGTGGCGTTTGTGCCTTCCGTGGCGGGACTGATTATCGCCGGTGAAGTGGTGAAGGATTTGTGCAAAGTATAAGGCGGGAAAAGAAGCATTTTTAGATTAATCAGGAAAGTGCTTCTTGAAAAATCTAAATAAAGGAAGCAAAACAAAAGGTAACGGACTTTTGCATAAAAGCATAGCAGGAAAGGAAGAAGGTTTTATGAGTCAGGGAAAGAGCATTGCCATCCCTTCCGTATTGAAAATCGGAAAGGGTACACTGGACCACATCGGAGAGTATCTGAAGGATGCGGATTTTGAACAGGTGGTTATTTATTTCGGAAACGGTCTGATTGACATGTTTGGTATGCGTGTCATGGAGTCCTTGAAGGAAGCCGGCATTTCGGTCCGGGAATACAGGGAACTGGACTCTGTCAATATCGAGGACATTATTACACTGGCGTTTAATCTGCCCAGCCATGTGCAGGCGATTATTTCCATCGGCGGCGGAAAGGTTATTGATGCCGGAAAATATGCGGCATTTTTAAGAAATCTGCCCTTTATCAGCGTGCCGACATCCAGTTCCAGCGACGGCTTTTCCAGTGCTTCTGCGTCCCTTTTGGTAGACGGAAAAAGAACCTCTGTGCCGGCGCGTATGGCATACGGCATTGTGGTGGATACGGAAGTCATTAAGACTGCACCGGAAAAATTCATTTACTCCGGCATCGGCGACATGGTTTCCAAAATCACGGCGGTTTACGACTGGATTTACGAAGGACAACAGGGTGTCTGCGTGCCCAATGACGTAGCCATTATGATTGCGAAAAAAGCGGTCAACAGCTTCGTAAGAACGCCTTACGAAAGCATTAAGGACGATCTGTTTCTGCGGGAGCTTTTAGACTCCCTTGCCATGAGCGGCATTGCCAATGAAATTGCGGGAGGCAGCGCTCCTACAAGCGGCAGCGAGCATCTGATTTCCCATGCACTGGATAAAATTCTGGAAGTACCTCAGCTTCACGGCATCCAGGTGGGTATTGCCACGTATATTATGAGCAAGGTGCACAATCACCGCTACGTGAGAGTGAACACCGTGCTTACGGAAACCGGTTTCTGGGAATACACCAGGACACTGAAAATGAGACGCGAGGATTTCTACAGGGCGATTGATATGGCACCGTCCATCAAGCCTTACCGCCACACCTATCTGCACGAGGAAAAATACCGTGAAATGGCAAAGCAGATTGTAAGGGAAGACGAAGTGCTGAAAGATATTTTAGTAGATTGACGGTAGGAAACGGGCTTGTACGGAGTATGCAGGCAAATAACGGATAAAAGGAAAAAATAATGGAAAAAATCAGCTTACAGGATGGATTTACCTTAAAGGTGCTGGGAGAAAATGTGTATCACATCCCGGAAGAAGAGATAGAAGCGAAGGTGCCCGGCACCGTGTACGGCACGCTGCTTGACAAAGGGCTTATGCCGGACCCGTATTTTGGGGAAAATGAACTGACGGCAACAAAGCTCATGGAAAACGACTTTGAATACCGGAAGGAGTTTTTCGTAACGGAAGAGATGACATCGGCGGACGGTCTGTATCTGGTGTTTGAAGGCATTGATACCCTGAGCGATATTTATCTGAACGAAGAAAAAATCGGCAGTACCGACAACATGCACCGTACTTATTCGTTTGACGTGCTGGAGCGGTTAAAAATCGGGGAAAATGTGCTGCAGGTGGTACTGCATTCCCCTACCCGCTATATTAAAGAAGAAAATGAAAAAATCTATACCGGGGGCAGCCTGGAATGTATGGAGGGATTTCCTCATCTTCGAAAAGCCCACTGTATGTTTGGATGGGACTGGGGGCCCAGACTGCCGGATGCCGGTATTTTCCGCCCGGTTTATCTGGAGAAAATAGAAAAAGCCAAAATCGACAGTGTGTATGTGGTGCAAAATCACAGGGACGGTGCGGTCAGCCTGTCTTTCCGTACCGATTTGGTCAATCTTACGGCAAAGGAAACGCAGGTGACCATAGAGATTCTTTCTCCCGACGGTGAAGTTTACAGACAGCAGCCGGACGGCAGCATCTTTATCGGAAATCCGAAGCTCTGGTGGCCGAACGGTTACGGTGAGCAGCCGCTTTATACGGTAAAAGCCGTGCTTACGGCGGATGGCAGGGAAGTGGATACCTGGGAAAAGAAAATCGGTCTCCGCACCATGACGGTCAATACCGAGAAGGACGAGTGGGGCAACTGCTTTGCCCATGAAGTCAACGGTCTTAAGATTTTTGCCATGGGTGCGGATTACATACCGGAGGACAATCTGTTAGGCAGAGTCAACAAAGAGCGCACAAGGAAGCTGCTTACGGATTGCAAGGAAGCCAATTACAATACCGTAAGAATCTGGGGCGGCGGTTATTATCCGGACGATTATTTTTACGATATCTGTGATGAACTGGGACTGCTTATCTGGCAGGATTTCATGTTTGCGTGCGCTTCCTATGAACTTGACGAGGCGTTTGATAAAAATATCCGGGAAGAAGTACGGCAGAATGTACGCAGGCTGCGTCACCATGCCAGCATCGGACTCTGGTGCGGCAACAACGAAATGGAAACCCAGACGTTGGATAAATGCTGGAAGCCTTCCGAAAAACAAAAATGCGATTATATCAAGATTTTTGAATATATCATACCGCAGGTCGTAAAAGCGGAAGACCCGCAGGGCTTTTACTGGCCGTCCTCCCCGTCCTCCGGCGGAAATTACGACAATCCCTGGGACGAAAACAGAGGGGATGCCCATTACTGGGATGTATGGCACGGTGAAAAGCCGTTTACGGACTATCGGAAGTACCGCTTCCGTTATCTGTCCGAGTTCGGCTTCCAGTCCTTCCCCTGCCTGAAAACAGTGGAGAGCTTTACACTGCCGGAGGATAGGAATATATTCTCCAGAGTCATGGAAATGCATCAGAGAAATAAGGCGGCCAATGGTAAAATCATGAATTACATGGCACAGACCTACCTGTATCCGGGCAATTTTGAAACACTACTGTATGCTTCCCAGCTTCTGCAGGCGGAAGCTATCCGGTACGGCGTGGAGCATTTCCGAAGATACCGCGGAAGATGCATGGGCGCGGTGGTATGGCAGCTTAACGACATCTGGCCGGTGGCATCCTGGGCAAGCATTGACTATTACGGGCGATGGAAAGCCCTGCACTATGCGGAGAAGAAAATGTTTGCACCCATCCTGCTTTCCTGTGAGGAAACGGGCGAGCTGAGCGAGAGACCCTTCTGTATCGCGGAACGGAAAAAGCCCATCGAAAAAAGCGTCCGTTTCCATGTGGCAAACGAAACCTGGAAAGAATTTACGGGAAGCATTGAGTGGGAGCTTCGGACCCCGGATGCGGTGGTAGTGGAAAGCGGCATTCTTTCCGTGACAGCGCCTTCCTTTGACGGTGTTTTCTTAGAGAAAATCGACTTCTCCGATAAGGACGAAAGAGACGTTTATGTAAGCTACCGCCTGCGGAATGAGGAAAATGCCGTAGTTTCGGAGGGCACCACACTGTTTACACCGCCCAAGCATTTTAAGTTTGAAAACCCGGAACTTTCCTTTACCATAGAAGGGAAAAAGATTACGGTTTCTTCCAAGGGTTATGCCAAGAGTGTGGAAATTGTGGCGCTGGACGGGGATGTGCGATTCTCGGACAACTATTTTGATTTGAACGGAGACAGCAAAACCGTGGAGATTGTGGAAGGAAATGCTGCAAGCTTTAAGGTAAGAAGTGTATACGATATCCGTTAAACGAAAATAAAAAAGGACTGCACGCAGATGCCTTTCTTTCTGAAAAGAAGACGGCAGAGCGGCAGTCCTTTTGTTTTACAGAGAACAGCAACAGTATGCTGCATATGGAAATGTCATGCCTTATAATAAGACGGCAGACTTTCTAATGTTATCACATAGGGATGATTGTAAATATAATGGATATATTCAGGCGTATTCTGTTCGTGAATATGGATGGTGTGCCAGGTTAAAAACCAGCACCAGTCCACCTTCTTTGCAATCATTTCCGCAGGGTCGGGAATGGGGCCGTTTTCATGGTGGCAGATGGGCATATGCTTTGTGGTCTGATGCTCCAGAAAATGATAGAGCTCCTCGTGAATGCCCTCGGAATAGGCATCGCCGCCGATAACATCCACCACATCGTCACCGGGATACCAGCCCTCATGCAGTTCGTGGGAATATCCCAGTACCCAGATTAAATTATGAAGACCGTGGAAATTGACATAGCGGTCATACATCAGACGCCAGAGCTTGCCAAAAGCCTCCGGACCGCCCTTCCCCCACCAGAACCATGCACCGTCAAATTCATGAAGCGGGCGGAATAAAACGGGGATATCCGCATCCTGCAATTCCTTCAAAGCGTTGGCAACCACATCTAAATTGGACAGAAGTCCCTCATGCAAAGGGGTTCCGGGGGTTAAAAGTTCTACCATGTCCACGGATTCCTGACTGGAAGGGTATCCAACACCGTAAGGAGGGATGCCCCAGTGCCAGCAGATGGAAACGATACCGCCCCGGTCAAACCATTCCTTGGCGCGTTTATTTACGCCTTCATAATCATGTTCAATATAGTCCAGCCCCAGAATAGCGGGCAGATGGCCACTGCATTCCTTTATGTGGGCAAGCTCATCCCCGTGTGTTTTGTCACAGGGACATTCCTGCTGGCCGGAGAGTATGCCCTTTCCTTTTAAGGAAAGCAGAAAGTCGTACAGATGCTTTGTACGGACTGTGGCACTTAAATCCGTAAGCATAGCGGTATGGTTTTCCATAAGAAAAATCCTTTCTTTTTGCAATATTTTCCATGAGTTTACCATAATTATTCCGGAAAGGGAAGAACCAAACTAAAAAAAGCTAAAAAAGATTAAAACAAACTAAAAAAACAGAGATGGGAAGCTGAAAAATGATAAATGAAAGATAAATTCCACGTAAATTAAGAGTAAAGAAATAATAAAATAAAAATAACAAGGAAAAAAATATACAATAGCTGCAAAACCCACAAAAAGTAAACAATTAAAAACTGCACAAAAAGAACAAATAAATATTGTCCAAATCGACAAATTGCATAAATACTATTGCGGTTTCAGATTGTTTATAGTAAGATTGCTATATAAGTTAAAATTACTTAAAAGAACTTAAAAGCTTAATCGACAATTATTACAGCATAGATGGGAGACATCATGAAAAGAGGCGGCAGAGCAATCGGCATCGGACTGAGTGCGGTGATGGGACTGACAGCGGCAGGCTGTGGACAGCCCGGCACCGACAGCACACAGGAGTCCGTACCCTATGTACCGGAAGTCATAGGCATATATGAGGCAGAAGAAGCAGCGGGCACAGGGAATGTGAAGGCTGCTGTTTCCCTTGCAAAAGAGGGATATTCCGGAAACGGATATGTGGAGGGCTTTGAAAACGATGACGACTCCTGCACATTTGCTGTGGACATACCGGAAAACGGATTTTACGATTTGAATTTTGTCTGTGCTTCGCTTGGCGGAGAGAAAGATAATTATGTGAAGATTGACGGGGAATCGACGGGAACGATTCATACAGAGAACGGTGATTTTTCCGACTGCGTACTGGAACGGGTTTATCTGGAAGCGGGTACCCACAAGGTCAGCGTGGTCAAGTACTGGGGCTGGATCAGCCTTGACTGTCTGAAGGTTACGACATCCCAGCCGATTTCCTCCTCCCTTTATAAAGTGGATGCGGCGCTTTGCAACAAAAAAGCATCTGAAGAAACAAAGAGGCTGTATAGCTTCTTATTGGATAATTACGGAGAAAAGTTCATATCCGGACAATTCTGTGATACCGGACAGAACGGCAAAGAATTCCAGGTAATAAAAAATGCCACAGGAAAGACACCGGCGGTCTTAGGACTCGACTTTATGGAGTATACACCCTCACGGGTGGAGAAAGGCTCCGTCGGTACTTCCACAGAGCTTGCCAAAAGCTTCTGGGAAAACGGCGGCATCGTTACTTTCTGCTGGCACTGGAATGCACCGACCAAATACATAACCGGTCAATGGTACAGCGCCTTTTACACGGACTCCACCAACATCAATCTTAAAAAGATTATGGATGGTGAGGACAAGGAAGGATATGACCTTCTGATGGCGGATATCGATGCCATTGCCGAACAGCTCCTTATATTAAAGGAAGCAAAGGTGCCGGTATTATTCCGGCCCCTGCACGAAGCAAGCGGCGGATGGTTCTGGTGGGGAGCCAGCGGACCGGAAGCCTACAAAGAGCTATACAGGCTTTTGTATGACAGACTCACCAACGAGTACGGACTTGACAATCTTATCTGGGTGTGGAACGGACAGGATGCCGAATGGTATCCGGGAGACGAATATGTGGACATCATCGGCGAGGATATTTATCCCGGGGAAAGAGTTTACCAGTCACAGATTGCTTCCTATCTGAATGCGGCCACTAATTACAGCACCGAAAACAAAATGGTGTACCTGACTGAAAACGGATGCCTGTTTGACCCCGACCTTGCAAGAAGGGACGGAGCCATGTGGGGAATGTGGTGCACCTGGTCGGGTGAGTTCGTTGCGAGGGATACTTCGTTGTTCCAGTTAAGCGAGCAGTACACGGAAGAGTCCATGTTAAAGAAGGTATATGAAGACGAGGATGTCATTACTCTGGAAGATTTACCGGATTTGAAAACGTACAAAATTAGAAAAGGATTATAAAAAAGGAAAGAGAGAGGTATCACTATGAAGCGAAGGGAAACCGGCAAAAAAGTCATAGCGCTTGCATTAACCGTTGCCATGGCAATGACCTTACTTCCCGGCACAGGGCTGGAGGGATATGCCAAGACAGACAAGTTGATGGATGATTTTGATGACATCATCAGTACCTACAATATCGATCCTTCCATTCCTTCTTATAAAGAATATAAAAAGGAACACGAGGGCGATAAGAAACCGGCAACGAGCATAGAGGTTCCGGCAGGAGAATTTGTCAGATATGAAGAAAGCGATGCTCCCGCAACACCGGAGATCTATACGGATTACGAAGGCATGGCTGGAGACAGCGTGCTGACCAGTGAAGACTCTTTAATTGAGTTTGAGGTTACCGTACCGGAAAGCGGATTGTACAATGTATCCGTTGTATACTATCCGGTAGAAGGTAAGAACTCCGATATCGAGAGAAGCTTCTTTGTTGACGGAGAGCTTCCTTTTGCGGAACTGTCCCTTTTATCCTTTACAAGAGTCTGGGCAAACTACGGAGAATCTTCCTATGTAAATGAGGACGGCGTTACCGTACTGGAATGGGCAAGAGACAACCAGGGCAACGACGTAAAACCCAAGACCGAGGAAATCCCGGAATGGCAGTCCCGGTACTTATACGACAGCAACGGTTACATTACGGAGCCCCTTTCCGTATACTTTGAAGAAGGAACCCATACCATCTCCATGGTCTCCTTAAAAGAACCGATGATGATCAACAAATTAGTACTGAACAATGCGGGCGATGCCAAAACCTATGAAGAGGTAAAAGCAGAGTGGGATGCCCAGGGGGCGAAGGACACAAGCGGTGTACATATCGTTCTGGAAGGCGAATATGCTTCCAAGACTTCTTCCCAGATGCTTTATCCCCAGCAGGACCAGTCCTCCCCTTCCGTATCTCCTTCCAGTGCAAAAGCGCTCTTAAACAACTCCATCGGGGGCAACTCCTGGAGACTGGTAGGACAGTGGATTGAATGGGACTTCGATGTGCCGGAAGACGGCTACTACGATATCACCCTTTACGATAAGCAGAACTTCTCAAGAGGAATTCACGTATCCAGACGAATTACCATTGACGGAGAAGTACCTTTTGAAGAATTGAACGATTACGCATTCGATTACGGACAGAGCTGGAGAGAAGATGTGATTTCCGATGAAAACGGAACACCTTACAAGTTTTACATGACCAAGGGCCACCACACACTCCGTATGGAAGTTGTCTTAGGTGAGTTCTCCGAAATCGTAGGTCTTGTAGAAAACTCCGTACAGCAGCTCAACAACATCTACAGACAGGTTATCAAGGTAACCGGTGTACAGCCGGATACCTACCGTGACTACCAGCTTGCCGCAACTCTGCCGGAGCTGCACGGACAGCTGATAGAGGCAAGAGAAACCTTAAATCAGGCATTGATCCGTCTGGAACAGGTAGCCGGAAAGAACACCGATAAGAAGACTGTTCTTCTGACCATGCTCGACCAGCTCGATGACCTGATTGAAGATGAAGAATACTTTGTAAGAACCATTTCTTCCTATAAAGTAAACGTCAGGGCGCTGGGTACCTGGATTACACAGGTTATCAGCCAGCCTCTGCAGATTGACCGTATTAACATCACATCCCCGGATGTGAAAGTAAAATATGACCACAAAGGATTTTTCGCTTCCGCAGGTTACGAAGCACAGAGATTGTATTACTCCTTCGTTATCGACTACAACAACATCGGCAGTGTAACGGATGACAAGGACAAAGAATCCATCACTCTCTGGATTGGTTCCGGACGTGACCAGGCAAACGTTATTAAATCCTTAGTCGATGAAAGCTTTACCAATGAAACGGGCATCGGTGTAAATGTACAGCTCGTTGATATGACTACCTTATTAAAAGCAACACTGGTCGGTGAGGGCCCCGATGTGGCAATCCAGGTAGCAAACACCAACGGTGTGGCAGGTGCCGTACTTGCCACCGGTAACGATACACCGGTCAATTACGGTATCCGTAACGCAGTACTGGATTTATCCCGGTTTGATGATGTGGATGAAGTAATGGCAAGATTCCCCGAAGCGGCATACGAACAGTTTGTTTACGACGGTGCCATTTACGCACTGCCGGAAACCATTACCTACCCGGTTATGTTCTACCGCAAGGATATCTTAAAGGAAATCGGCCTGGAAGTACCTACCACATGGGACGAAGTAAAAGTAGCCATGACCGTACTTGCCAAGAACCAGATGGAATTCGGTATGCTGGCAAACGAGCAGATTTTCGCATCCATGCTCTATCAGAACGGCGGTACCTATTATAACGAAGACGGTACGGCATCCGCATTGGATTCCGACATTGCAGTAAGCACCTTCAAGGACTTCTGCGAATACTACACAGATTACAAGCTGGACAAAGAAACCAGTGTGGAAGAACGTTTCCGTACCGGTGAATGTCCGATTATCATTGCAGACTACACGGTTTACAACAACTTCGCCGTATCCGCACCGGATATCGCAGGTCTCTGGAGCTTCACACAGATTCCGGGTACCGTAAAGGAGGACGGCAGTGTGGATCACTCCGTAGCAAGTACCGGTCTTGCCAGCATGATTATGGCGGATACCGAGCATGCGGATGCCAGCTGGCAGTTCTTAAAGTGGTGGACCAGTGAAGAAACCCAGACCAAGTACGGCCGCGAAATGGAAGGTCTGATGGGCAGTGCGGCGAGAGTGCCGACCGCCAACTACGAAGCCTTCTTAAATATGCCCTGGCCGGTAGACGATTTTGAAGCACTGCAGAAATCCATGAACTGGGTAAAAGGTATCCCTCAGGTACCCGGCGGTTATTATTCCTGGAGAAACGTATACAACGCATTCTATACCGTAGTAAACAATAACGATACGGCGCTTCCGAGAGAAGAACTGATGGATAAGGTTATTTACATCAATGCCGAAATTGATTACAAGCGTGAAGAACTGGAACTGGATAAATAGAAAGGAGGAAACAAGCAGTGAACGGAACAAATACAGAAAACACGGTATCACAGGAAGCTCTGGACATAGCAAAAAAACAGGCGACCTTAAGCTACCGTATCAAGAGAAACAAAGCCTGCTATATGATGCTTGCCCCTTATTTCATCCTGTTTTTCTTCTTTACCGTTTTACCGGTTGTGATGAGTGTGGCTTTCAGTTTTACCTATTATAATATGCTGGAAATGCCGGAATTTATCGGTTGGAAAAACTATATCAAGTTGTTTTTGGAGGATGATATCTTTTTGACATCCTTAAAGAATACCTTAATTCTTGCGGTAATTACCGGACCCATCAGTTACTTCTTATGTCTGTTGTTTGCATGGATTATTAATGAATTCAAAGGATGGCTCAGAGCTTTCCTGACCCTGATCTTCTATGCACCCAGTATCTGCGGTAACGCATACGTGGTATGGAACCTTATCCTTTCCGGCGACAGATACGGATACTTAAACGGTCTTTTGATGAAATTAGGCATCTTAGACGAAGCCATCATCTGGATGAAGACAGAAAAGTACGTACTGCCCATGCTGATTGTTGTTCAGCTGTGGTTATCCTTAGGTACTGGCTTCCTTTCCTTTATTGCCGGTTTGCAGACGGTTGACAAGTCCCTGTACGAAGCAGCGGCCTTAGACGGCGTCAAGAACCGCTGGCAGGAGCTCTGGTATGTAACGCTTCCCGCAATGAAGCCTCAGCTGATGTTCGGTGCGGTTATGCAGATTACACAGTCCTTTGCCATTGCCGATGTTTCCATCCAGCTGGCAGGTAACCCGTCCGTCAACTACGCCGGTGCTACCGTAGTTACCCATTTGCTTGACTATGGTACCGTACGTTTTGAAATGGGTTATGCATCCGCAATCGCAACAGTATTGTTCTTACTCATGGTAGGAAGCAACATGCTGGTACAGAAATTGTTAAGGAGGGTGGGAGAATAATGAAAAAAGAAAAAGATTATTTGAAGCCCTACAAAAAAAGACGTTTCTTTAAGCCGAAGGAAAAGAAATTAAACCGTTCCATGGCTGGAAATACGTTACTGTTTGTACTGATGGCCATCTGCGGCGTAGCCATGGTGCTCCCTCTGGTTATGGTTATCAACAACTGCTTAAAGCCTTTGGATGAACTGTATCAGTTCCCTCCCAAGATTTTTGTAAGAAACCCTACTCTGGAAAACTTTTCCGATTTGTTCACACTGATGAATGACTCCTGGGTGCCCTTTTCCAGATATATCCTGAACACCATTATCATTACCGGCGGCGGTATGGTCGGCCACGTAATCATTGCATCCCTGGCGGCATATCCTCTGGCAAAGCACAATTTCCCCGGAAAGAACATTCTGTTCCAGATGGTAGTGCTTTCCATGATGTTCTCCTGGACGGTTACCCAGACTCCCCAGTACATGATTATTTCCTGGTTACATATTAACAACAGCTACTGGGCGCTGGTTTTACCGGCCTGTGCGTTTGGTATGGGTCTGTATCTGATGAAGCAGTTCATGGAACAGCTTCCCGATTCTTTAATGGAATCAGCCAGACTCGACGGCGGCAGTGAGTGGACCATTTTCTGGAAAATCGTAATGCCTAATGTTAAGCCGGCATGGCTGACACTGGCAATCTTCCAGTTCCAGCAGATGTGGGGCAACACCGGCAGTACCTTCCTTCGCGATGAAGATTTAAAGCCTCTGCAGTACGCACTGCAGCAGATTTCCGCAGGCGGTACCGCAAGAGCCGGCGCGGCCGCAGCCGTTACCTTTATCATTGCAGCGGTACCCATTACCTTCTTCCTTATTTGCCAGAAGAACGTATTGGAAACCATGACATCATCCGGTATGAAAGACTGATAGGAGGGGAAGACGATGAAAAAAATGACAAAGTTAAAAAAGATGCTTTCCCTCTGCCTTACCGCAGCAGTGCTTGCCTTTACCGCATCCGATGTGGCTTCGGCATCCACCCTGCCGTATGATTCCTACAATTACGATTACAGAGAGTACATCCATTTTACACCGGCTCCCTATGTACCGTCCGGTTCCATTACCGGCAGCAGCTTCACTTACAACGGAGAGCCTCTTGGGAACTTTGTAAATCCGCAGGATATGTGCCAGGCAGACGACGGCAATATTTACATTGCGGATACCGGCAATAACCGGATTGTGGTTCTTGATAAAAAAATGAAAAATGTAGTGAATGTTATCACTGCTTTTGACAACAACGGAACGGAAGATGCCTTCAATATGCCTTACGGCGTGGCAGTTTCCGAAAACGGTCAGGTATATGTGGCGGACTCCCAGAACCACAGGGTTGTGGTACTGGAAAAGGATGCGACTTTGGTAAAGATTGTGGAAAATCCCAAGTCCGAAAGCCTGGATGACAATTATGTATTCACTCCCTTAAAAGTAACGGTTGACTATGCGGACAGAATTTACGTCATTGCACAGAATATGTTCGAGGGTATCATGGTATTTGAAAGCAACGGTAACTTCTCCAGCTTCTTCGGTACCATTAAAGTAGAAATTACACTCTGGGAAAAATTCTGGAAGAGACTGGCAACCAAGGAGGAGCGTGCCAAGCAGCAGCTTTATATCCCTACCGAATTTACCGGTATCGATATCGACCCCTCCGGCTTCGTATATGCAACCAACATTGATGCCACCGGCGTGCAGGGTGTCAGACGATTAAATCCCCGTGGAGAAGACGTAATTAAGAAGGGACAGAACAAGAACGTAGGCGGAGATCTCTGGATCAGCGGTACCAGCGACTATGCGGGACCCTCCCAGTTCACCGATATCGTTTACCGTGAAAACGGCATTTACTCCTGTCTGGACCGTAAGAGAGGCAGAATTTTCACTTACGATCATGAAGGTAACCTGCTTTACATCTTCGGCGGACTCGGTACCCAGGAAGGAACCTTCTTCATGCCGGTAGCTATTGAAGATATCGGCGGCAGCATAGTAGTGCTGGATGCAACCGGCGCTTCCCTTGTCTGCTTTGAAGAAACCGAATACGGCAGACTGATCAATGAAGCCGTAGCTCTCCGTTACGACGGTGATGAAACACAGGCCGTTGACCTTTGGCAGAGAGTTCTGGAATTAGACGAAAACAACGAGCTTGCCAATACCGGTATCGGTAAGGCTTATCTTACCGCAGGCGATTATGTAAACGCCATGAAGTACCTAAAATTAGGTATGAGCAGAGAGTATTACTCCATCGCTTACAGACGTTACCGTAACAGCAAGCTGACACAGAATGCAAACTACATACTGACCGGTGTGGTAATCCTCATTGTGGTTTACCAGATTGTGAAGAGAGTGGTTAAAAAGAAAAAAGAACAGGCAGCAATAGAGAGAGTAAAGAAAGGGGGCAGCCAGAATGGGTAAGTATTTCTCAAAAGACAAATGGAAGTATATGCTTTACACGGTGTCCCATCCCATGGACGGATATTACTGGATACGTCATGCAGACAGAGGAAGCGTGCCTCTGGCCATCCTCATGGTTATCCTGTTTGCGGTAAGCTTCTCCGCAAACCGACTGCTTGCCAGCTTCGTGGTAAATGACATTGACCCGAGGGCGGTAGACAGCCTTTACGAACTTATGGGTGTTCTGGCCTTTTATCTGATTTTATGCGTCAGCAACTGGTCTGTAACCTGTCTGATGAACGGGGAAGGCCGAATGAAAGACATTGCCATAGCGGTTGGTTACGGCACGGTGCCGATAACGGTGATGATGACCGTCAGTACCATCATCAGCCAGGTGATTGCCGATGATGAGCAGGCATTCTACGGACTGCTTCTGGGTGCCGGTATTGTATACGGTCTTATCATGATACTCATCGGTATCATGCAGGTACACAATTATACTCTGGGTAAAACGCTTCTTACCCTGTTTATTACCTTTATCGCCCTGCTGATCATTATTTTCTTAATGTTATTGTTAAGCAACCTCATCGGTATGGTAGTAAACTTCTTCAAGAGCATTTACACAGAAATCATCTTCAGGACTTAGGAGGCAGGAAATGGATAAGAAAACCCAAAAAAAATACAAAAAAACCAAACTGCCTATGAGTCTGGCGAAAAAAGTATTTCTCATTATTTTAGGCGCAGCGGTAATCGGAGTGGCAATCTACCTTTTGTATTATTACTTCCATTACACCAGATACGTAAAATATAAGGATTCCCTTTCTTCTTACGAATACGAAGAGGGCGGTGTGTTCAATGCTATTCCGGAAAACTCGGCAGATGTGCCCGGCATGCAGCTTGCAGCGGAAAATGAGTACTTAAAGCTTTACACCAACGTACAGACAGCGGATGTTGCCGTATACGATAAGAGAGACGGAAGCATTACTTATTCCACACCGGTGGATGCGGATCAGGACAGCATGGCAAATGCCAGCAACTTAAACCTCTTAAAATCCCAGTTTGTAGTCACCTACTACAATGCGGATGTAAAGTCCGGTACCTATGATTCCTATTCCCAGTGTGTGGCAAAAGGAAAGGTTACCGCACAGAGCATTAATGGCGGTATCCGCTACATGTATAAAATCGGCAGTGAAAAAGACAACAACGGACAGGAAGGCATCCACTTCGATATTCCGTTGGAGTACCGCTTAAAAGATGACAGCTTAGAGGTATCCATTCCGGTAAGCGGCATTAAGGAATACGGCAGCGGATCCATCGCCCGTATCCAGCTTCTCCGTTACATGGGCGCCGCTAAAAACGATGAAGAAGGGTACATGGTGGTGCCGAACGGTTCCGGTTCCCTGATTTACTTTAATAACGGAAAGACAACGGCAGCTTCCTATTCCCAGTACATTTACGACATTGACCCGGTAGCGGCAAGCTATACGACTACCGAAAACATTACCGGTGTGAAGCTTCCTTTATTCGGCATCTGCCGTACGGACAGAACCTTACTGGTAACGGTAGAGGACGGGGCTTCCACAGCGCTGATTTCAGCGGGTATTTCAGGTGTGTATAACGATTATAACTATGCATTCCCGACGTTCGTGCTCCGTAACACTGACAACTTAAGAAATTTCGGTAATACCACACAGGATGTCTTCGTTCTGGAGTCCGATATGTACGATATCAACTGCAGGGTACGCTACACCTTCCTTACCGAAAAGGACAGCGGTTATACGGGACTTGCCAATTACTACCGCGAAAGACTTACCGCAGAGGGAGTTCTCTCCAAACAGCAGGCGACGGAAAACATTCCTTTCTACTACGACATCCTCGCAGGTGTAAAGGAAACATCCCATTTCTTGGGAGTACAGTATTTACATACGTTTACCATGACGAGCTTCAAGGAAGCAGGAGAGATATCCACATCCTTAAAGGACAGCGGCATTACCAATCAGGTCATGAACCTGCAGGGCTGGTTTAACGGCGGTTACTATCATGATGCTCCGCACAATATCAAGGGACTTGCCAAGCTTGGCGGTAAATCGGGACTGGAAAACTTAAATAAGACCGTAGCGGCAAACGGAGGTATCCTCTATGCAGATGTAGATTTCCAGGAAGTAACCTTTGCAGATAAGTACTTTAACTACAATGCAGAATCCTCCCGCTATTACGGAGCCGGTTATGTAGTGGCACTCGGACAGGTAAATCCGACCACCCTGTACAACAGTTCCGGTTTAAGCTATCCCGAAACCAAATATGATGTTCTTTCCCCCAAGTATCTTCCCAGATATGTGGGCAGCTTTGCAAAGAAGATCAAAAACTATGAGGTGGACGGTATTTCCTTAAGGGATTTAGGCGATATGCTTGCTTCCGATAAGAGAAGAACCCATGTAATCAACAGAGAGCAGGCTCTTGATGTGGTACTTTCCCAGTTCGATGTACTGGAGGGCACCGGCAAGAAGCTGATGACGGAGAAAGCCAACAGCTATGCATTCGCATACAGCTCCGACATCTTAAATGTGCCTCTCACCGGAAATGATTTCAAAATCATCGATGAAAATATTCCTCTGTATGAGATGATCATTCACGGAAGTATTTCTTATTCTTCCGACCTGCTTAATTTTGAGGACGAAGATCACATGCAGACGAAGGTACTGCAGATGATTGAAGCAGGAGCTTCTCCCCACTATGTATTTACCTGGGAAGATTCCAGCAAGATGAAGGAAACCGGCTTAAGCAGATATTACGCAACTACCTTTACTACCTGGAAGGACGATGCCGTAAAGGTATACGAACAGGTAAATGAGCCCCTTAAGAATGTAACGGGAGCCATTATGGTGGGACACGAAATTTTAGACAACGGTGTCCGCAAGGTTACCTATGATAACGGTGTAACCATTTATGTAAATTACAGTGAGGAAGATTTAACAGCAGACGGAAAGACAGTTCCGGCATTAAGCTACAGATTGGAGGGGGCTAATTAAATGAAAAAAAAGAAAAAACTTACTCTTCTCCAGAAACGAAGCTTAACAGGTTATTTATTCATCCTTCCCTGGGTGGTGGGCTTCCTGCTTTTTTATGTAAGGTCACTGGCCCTTACCGGTCAGTTTGCATTTTCCAAACTGACCATGGACACCATCGGAGGGGGCTACAAGTTAGATTTTGTTGGACTTGACAATTTTATTTATGCGTTCCGTGTACACGGCTCCTTCAAACAGGTGCTGACAACCTCCGTTCTTGACATGCTGATCGACGTACCCCTGATTACCTTCTTCAGCTTGTTTATGGCGATGCTTCTGAATAAGAAGTTCCCCGGAAGATCCATCGTAAGAGCGATTTTCTTCTTACCGGTTATCTTAAATTCCGGCGCGATTACCGCAGCCATGGAATTAAGCGAACAGATGATGTCGGGCGGTATCGCCACCCAGGTAGCGGAAACAGGAGTTACGGCGGGAAGCACCATTGCCTTTGATATCGATTACCTGATTGATACGTTCTTAAATTTAGGACTTCCGGCAACACTGCTTGACTACATCGTAGCAGCGGTAGCACGTATCAACGATATCATTGCCGCATCCGGTATTCAGATCATTATCTTTATTGCCGCCTTGCAGTCCATCCCCGGTTCCATGTACGAGGTTGCCAAAATTGAAGGCGCTACCGGATATGAAACCTTCTGGAAGGTAACCTTCCCCATGGTAATGCCTCATATCATTACCAATGTGGTATACACCATTGTGGACAGCTTTACGGAAAGTGACGTAGTAGACTTAGCTTATGACGTAGCATTTACACAGTTCAATTACGGTCTGAGTTCCGTATTCAGTCTGGTCAGCACGGTAATCACCTGTGTGATCCTGATTGCAATATGCGGGGCAATACAGAAGCGAACCTTCTACTATAATTAAGGAAAGGAGAAAAGAAAATGCAGATGATTGCAAAGGCAAAAAAAGTGTTAAGTGATCCCGACCAGACCAAGAGCTTCTTAAACAGCGTGAAAAATTTTTTGGTCAACCTGCTTCGTGCAGCAATCCTGATTGGCGTCGGCTATGTAATTCTTTCTCCGGTAATCGGTATTATCGTAAATTCCATCTCATCCAACAAGGATGCATACAACCCGATGGTGTTCGTATTACCGCAGTTCCCCACGTTAGAGCGTTATGCCCTTGCTATTGAAAGATTGAATTACTTTCCCACCATGTTACGGGATCTGCTTTATACCCTGACCCTTACGGCATTACAGCTTTTGGTGTGCTCCATGGTAGGATACGGATTCGCAAGATTTGATTTCCCTCTGAAAAAGTTACTGTTCGGATGTGTGGTAGTTATGATTGTCATCCCGGCACATACCATTATGCTTCCATTGTACATGACCTTTAAGAGCTTTGACCCGTTTGGCATTGTTTCCGCCATTAAAGGTACACCGGGTATCATGGGTACGGTTGTTCCCATGTATATCATGACACTTTTAGGATGCGGTGTCCGTTCCGGTCTTTACATTTATATCTTCAACCAGTTCTTCCGCGGACTTCCCAAAGAAATTGAAGAAGCGGCGCTGGTAGACGGATGTGGGGTATGGTATACTTATTTCAGAATCATGTTGATTAATGCAATGCCCGCTGTCATTACGGTAGCAGTATTTTCCATCGTATGGCAGTTCAATGATACTTTTTATGCGAAGCTATTTCTGATTAGCGAGGATGTGGTAATCAGTAAGAAAATTTCCAGTTTGCAGGCGGTTATTGCAAACGTGGATAAGATTCTGGATACCACCATTCAGGAGCTTTACCTGGATGCAGGTATCGTGCTTATTATCTTACCGATCCTTATCATTTACCTCGTTTTACAGAAATACTTTATAGAGGGTGTGGAGAGAAGTGGTATCGTAGGCTAATGTCACGCCCCAACTCAACTTTTCAAAAAACAAAAAGGAGGAATGAAGAAGTTGAAGAAGAAAATTTTATCCTGCTTTCTGGCAGGCGCCATGGTTCTGTCTTTAGCAGCATGTGGCGGCAAAACAAACGAACCGGCATCTAACGACGGTTCCACAACACCGGCTGAGGGCCAGGACAATACCGTGGCTGACGAGGCCGCAAGCATCGACTTCGAAGATGGCAATATGGGCTTCGTAGAAGCTTATATGCAGAAGGGTGATGCCGGACAGGTAGAACTTTCCATCGTTGACTACAACGGCAGTAAAGCACTGCAGGTGAAGAACGTGGATGAAAAGGTTCCCTATGTCGCATTTGATGCAACCAGCCTTTTAGGAGCTGATGTTGCAAAAGTAGCAAGCGTAGAAATGACAGTAGGTGTTTCTTATGACGACGGCAGCTTTAATGCTGTTGCAGGTGATCTGATTGCATGGAGTGGTGAAGATCTCATCGAATCCACCGATCCCTGGAGTGTGTACATGGAAAACCAGAACCCTAAGAAGGCCGTTATGACCTTGGGCGAAGGAGAAGAATTCGTTGCTGATGCAGGCAACATCTTCATGATCAACTTAAAAACAGACAACGGTCTTACCGATGGAAAGGGTGCAGCTACTCTTTACATCGACAACATCCGTTTCTTAGATGCTGCCGGAAATCTTTTAACCGCAGATTCTTCCGTAGCATTCGCAGCTCCCGCAGGATTTGAAGGAAGTACAGGCGTTGACCCTAACCTCTTCATCGTATCCGGCGCGGTTGAGTTTGCAGGTTTTGCATGCACAGGTGATGCATGGAGCCAGAACGGTTTTGACATTCCCGAAGATGTACTTGCAGCATTGGTACCCGGCTCTGTAGTAGAATTAAGCTACACCAGCGAAAGCGGTGACCTCTGGTTAGTAATGCCGGATTCCGCAGCAGGCTGGATGAGAGTCGGTGTTGGTAATGCAGACGGTAGCGGCAGCGCAGATGCAATCTGCTCCAACGGCGTATGCCAGGTAACCTATGAGCAGTTAGCAGCAGTTCTTGGTGAAGATACCTCCACATGGGGCGCCAGAATGCAGGCTGAATCCGATACCGCATGGGAAGTATTCAGCGTGAAGGTAGGACAGGGTGCAAGTGTTCTTTCTACTTCCAACCCTGTTGAATTTGCAGGCTTCGCTTGCAGCGGTGATGCATGGAGCCAGAACGGCTTTGACTTTACCGAAGAAGTACTTGCAGCATTAGTTCCCGGAACCGCTCTGGAATTAAACTACACCAGCGAAAGCGGCGACCTCTGGACCGTATTCCCCGACTCCGCAGCAGGCTGGATGAGAGTTGGTGTTGGTAACGCAGACGGCAGCGGCAGCGCAGATGCAACCTGCTACGATGGCAAGTGCTATGTTCCTTACGACATGATCGTTGCAGCTCTCGGAGAAGACAGCTCTGCATGGGGCGGAAGACTTCAGGCTGAATCCGATACCGCATGGGAAGTTTACAGCGTGAACGTTGTAACCGCTACTCCGATGACTCCGGCAGGCAACTATGTTGCATTTGAAGGTGCAGCATGCAGTGGTGATGCATGGAGCCAGAACGGCGCAGACATTACCGAAGAAGTTCTTGCAGCATTAGTACCCGGTTCCGTAGTAACCATTAACTTCACCAGCGAAAGCGGCGACCTCTGGATTGTAATGCCGGATTCCGCAGCAGGCTGGATGAGAGTCGGTGTTGGTAACGCAGACGGCAGCGGCAGCGCAGATGCAGCATGCTTAAACGGTACCTGCCAGGTAACCTACGAAATGTTAGCAGCAGTTCTCGGTGAAGATACCTCCACATGGGGCGGCAGAATGCAGTTTGAATCTGACACCGCATGGGAAGTTTACAGCGTAAGCGTAGGCCGGGCTGCAAGATAATCTGATTTGCAAATAAATGCAACTATTTAGGAGGAATTAAAAAGAATGAAGAATTTAAAGAAATTTTTAGCTCTTGGCCTTGCTGTATGCATGACTCTGTCTGTAGCAGCTTGTGGTAAGACCGGTTCTAACGACGGTAACGGAGGCAGCTCTAATAACGGCTCCACTCCTTCCGGCCACAACAGTGAAATTACCATCGGAACCTGGTGGGTTCAGTACTACGACAGCTCACAGTCCAAGGTAGAAGACGACCCTTCTTATGCAGCTAACGTAGATGCAGAAGGTGATGACGATGCGAAGAAGGAAGAAAAAGCATTCAACCGCGGCATCGCAGAAAAGAAGCTTGCTAACGTTAAGAAAATCGAAGAAAAGTACGATGTTAAATTCTACTGGACCAACTTAACCTACAACGGTGTTAAGGAATCCATCAACAACTCCATCTTAGCAGGTACACCCGACTGTGATATCTACTTAGTAGAGCCCGGATTCGGTATTCCCGCCCAGTACAACGGTTTAGCTATCGATTTAAAGACCATTTTACCGGAAGACCATGATATCTTCACCACCCAGAAGGTAGCTTCTTACTTAGACCTCGGCGACGGCAAGGCCTGCCTCATCAAGCAGCAGGCTGCTGAACAGCAGGTTGCAGATACCTATCCTTTAGCATTCAACGTACAGATGCTCGAAGAGAACAACCTTGAAGATCCCCGTGATCTTTGGGAACGCGGCGAATGGACATGGGATAAGTTCAACGAATACATGAAGGTTCTGACCCAGGATACCGACGGTGACGGACAGACCGACCAGTACGGATACTGCGGTTACGAAAATGAAACCTTTGAACAGCTTTGCATGAGCAACGGTACCGGCGTAGCCGGCGGCCAGACAGAAACCCTGTCTTCTGCAGCAACCGGTGAAGTTCTTCAGGAAATGTATGATATGTACAACACCTGGAACGTATGCTACCCTTATGACTTTGAAGGTTCTCCTTCCGACTCCATGAGAGGTCAGTACAGAGAAGGCAACATCGGTTTCTTCCCTGCAGCAGCCTGGATCCTTGCAGATAAAGCAGACTATGACTACGATGGAAGCAAGGGAACAACCCTTCCTTTCGATATCGCATTTGTTCGCTGGCCGGTAGGCCCTAACGGTAACAAAGACACCAACCCCGGAAAGAATGACGTAGCAGGTGCATGCTACATGATCCCTACCGGTGTTCAGGAGCCTGAATTAGTATTCAACGTATTATATGATATGTGGAACTGGTTCGACGGTGATACTTCCCAGCGTGACAATAAGGCAGCTCTGAACTGGTGGTACTTAACAACCGGTAAGACAGCAGATTACCAGAATGCAAACTTCGCAGTTATGCAGGAATGCGGTTCCAAGACAACTTTCGACTTAATCTGGACCCTGGGCGTAAATTATGATTTACAGTCCTTGATCAAGGGTGAAATGACACCTGCCCAGATTCAGGAAACCCATAAGCAGGAAGTTCAGGACGGACTTGATGCATACTACAAATAAGTCTTAATGACAGACGAAACAATGGAGGGGCGGGTGCTCCGCCCCGACCATTCATGGAGGACATAATGAGTGATATTAAGATGATTGCCCCTGCAGTACCCAACGTTCCCTGGCAGGAACGTCCCGAAGGCTTAAAAGGGGCTCCAATTTGGAGATATACAGAAAATCCTATTATCGGACGTAACCCGGTAGAAGGCGTTGCCAGAATCTTCAACAGTGCCGTAATGCCTTACAACGGTGAATTTATCGGCGTATTCCGCGGAGAACAGACCAACGGTATTCCTTACATTTACTTAGGACACAGCAAGGATGCAATCCACTGGGATTTTGAAAAGGATAAGATTCCTTTCGTAGACGAGAACGGTAATTCCTTCATGCCTTATTACGCATATGACCCGAGATTAGTAAAGGTAGAAGATACCTACTACATCATCTGGTGCCAGGATTTCTACGGCGCTTCCATCGGTATGGCAAAGACGAAAGATTTCAAGACCTTTGTCAGACTGGAAAATCCGTTTATTCCGTTCAACAGAAACGCAGTACTGTTCCCTCGTAAGATTAACGGCAAGTACATGTTACTTTCCAGACCTTCCGACAGCGGACATACTCCTTTCGGCGATATCTTCTTAAGCGAAAGCCCGGATATGGTATACTGGGGCAAGCACAGACATGTTATGGGAAGAAGCAGTGAATGGTGGGAATCCGTTAAGATCGGCGGCGGCGCAGCTCCTATCGAAACAAGCGAAGGCTGGCTGTTGTTCTATCATGGTGTAAGCGGCACCTGCAACGGTTTTGTTTACAGCATCGGCGGTGCAATTCTTGACCTTGACAATCCTTCCATCGTGAAGTATCGTTGCGAAACATTCCTTCTCACTCCCGAAGAGTGGTATGAGGAAAGAGGCTTTGTACCTAACGTAGTATTCCCCTGTGCAACCATTCATGATCCGGAATCCGGAAAGATCGCTATCTACTATGGATGTGCAGACAGCTATGTAGGACTTGCTTTCACCAAGTTTGATGAAATCGTAGATTACATCAAGACACACAGTGTGGTAAGACAGGAAGATACTGAAATCGGTATCCGCTAATTACAATGATTCCTATATGTGGGAGGTGCTTGCATCTCCCACATATGCGATAAAACTGGGGAAACGTAAAATGAGAGAATGTGTAAAAAAGATTTTTCCATCGGATGAAGTATTCACCTATAGCGGTAGAATTGATTTTGACAAGAAGGATGCCCCCGTATTTGTATATCCCTGTACATCCGTAAGATTTGCGGTAAAGGGAAAAAACGTGTGGGTCGTAATGAAGAATATCCGTTGCTATTTTGAAAACTCCATAGGAGTGTTAGTGGACGGAGATTACAAAGGAAAATGCATACTGCCGGATGAAGGCAGTGTAGAGATAGATATTTCAGGGTTTTTAGACGGCAAGGAACACGAGGTCACCGTCTTTAAGAGACAGGATGCCAGCCATTATGTAGTTTTTGAAGGATTGATTACGGGAAAAGATACGGAAATCAGCAAATCTAAAGTACAGTTCACAAGAAGAATAGAAGTGTACGGAGATTCCGTTTCCGCTGGGGAGGTTTCGGAGGCGGTAGCAAGAGCAGGTTTGTCCGACCCGGAAAACAACGGCGAATATTCCAACAGCTTTTATTCCTATTCCTGGCTCTGTGCCAGAAAGCTCCATGCGGATATCCATGATGTGGCGCAGGGCGGCATTGCCCTTTTGCACGGACAGGGATATTTTGCGGGCCCGGATTACACAGGTATGGAAGAAAGCTATGATAAGATTGAGATGAACCCTTACTTAGGGGAAACAAAGCCATGGGATTTCTCAAGGTATACTCCCCATGTGGTGATTGTGGCATTCGGACAAAACGATGCCAATCCGGTCAACTATATGGCAGAGGACTATGAGGGAGAACAGGCAAAACACTGGAGAACGGAATACCGGAAATTTATAGAAACAATTCAGGAAAGATATCCGAAGTGTGAAATTATACTGACTACCACCATTCTGAATCATGATGCTGCCTGGGACAGGGCTATCGGACAGGTGGCAGAGGAAATGAAGGATAAGCATGTGCATCATTTCCTGTATACAAACAACGGCAGCGGAACACACGGACATATCCGTATTCCGGAGGCTGAGAAAATGGCAGAGGAACTTTCCGGATTTATTGAGAGCCTTGGAGAGGAAATCTGGAAAGATTAATGGTGAAAATATGGCGAAAATGAAGAAATCCGTAACCATGTCAGATATTGCGGAACGCCTGGAAGTAAGTACGGTGACGGTTTCCAAAGCATTGTCCGGACAAAAGGGTGTCAGCGAAGAAATGCGGGAAAAAATCAAAGAGCTGGCAGAGGAAATGGGATACAGGATGCTGGCGGGGGCGAAAAGCCAGGCTGCACGGAAAAGTCTGAATATAGGAGTTCTGATCTCGGAAAGGTACTTAGCGGAATATGATTCCTTTTACTGGAGGATGTACCGGGAGGTAGCGGACAGGGCTATCCAGAAAGAGTGCTTTACTCTGTTCGAAATTATCAATGAGGAAACGGAATCGGCGCATATTCTGCCCCGCATCATCGAGGAGAAGAAAGCTGACGGAGTGATTGTTATCGGTAAGCCGGGTTATGATTACAGCAAATTTTTAAAAGAACATACGGACGTTCCTTTAGTGTATCTGGATTTTTACGAAACGGACGGCATTGTGGACTGCTTTATTTCCGACGGATTTTATGGCACGTACCTTTTGACCAATTATCTGTATGAAAAAGGCCACAGGGATATTGCCTACGTGGGTACTCTGTTTGCAACGGAAAGTATTACCGACAGATATCTGGGCTATGTAAAGGCTCTGATTGAGCACGGCATCAAGCCGAGAGAGGATTATCTCATTCCCGACCGTGATGTAAAGAGCGGTTTAAGAAGTAATTACGGGGATTATGATTTCCCCCAGCAGATGCCCACCGCCTTTGTGTGCAACTGCGACTTCATTGCCAGCCTGGTAATTAAATCCCTGACGGAGAGAGGCTACCGGGTACCGGAGGATGTTTCCGTAGTAGGCTTCGACAATTTCTTATATCCGTCCAACCTGACGGATGTGCCGATTACGACCTACGAGGTAGACATGAAGGAGATGGCAAAGGGCGCCATCAATACCATTATCAAAAAGATAAACAAAGAACCTTACAAGAAAAAAATACACATTGTGGAAGGCCACCTGATAGAAAAAGACAGTGTGAAGGAAAGGAAGATAAAAGAATGAGCATGGCAGACGAAATGAGGGAGCATTTACAAAATCATATTGTTCCCTTCTGGCAGAAATTAGAGGATAAGGAGTATGGCGGATTTTACGGCTACATGGGTCCCGATCTTGTCGTAGACAAAAAGGCGGTAAAGGGCTGTATCTTAAACAGCCGTATTTTATGGTTTTTCTCCAATGCATCCATGGCGCTTGCAGACAAGAAGCTTTTAAGGGATGCGGAGTGTGCTTATGATTTTATGACAAAGTACTGCTTCGATAAAGAATACGGCGGCATTTTCTGGTCCGTTACTTACGACGGCAGACCGGAGGATACCACAAAGCATATTTACAACCAGGCATTTGCCGTATATGCGCTTTCTTCTTACTATGCGGCATCCGGTAAGGAAGAAGCACTGGCGCATGCCATGGAGCTTTTCCGTATCATTGAGGAGAAGGGCTTTGATGAAGGCGGCTACAAGGAAGCGCTGGACAGAACCTTTGCACCGGCTGCAAACGACAAGCTTTCCGAAAACGGTGTTATGGCGGACAGAACCATGAATACCCTGCTTCACGTATTTGAAGCTTACACCGAACTGTACCGTGTTTCCAAAAACGAAGCAGTGGGCAAGAAGCTCCGCTGGATTTTAGAGACCTTCCGTACAAAGATCTACAACCCTGAAAAGCACAGACAGGAAGTATTCTTTGATAACGATATGAACAGCATTATTGACCTGCATTCCTTCGGCCACGATATTGAAACCGCATGGCTCTTAGACAGAGGTCTGGATGCCCTGGGCGACGAAGCCTATAAAAAGGAATGGGACGGCATTGTTGCCGACCTGGTTGCGGAAGTCTACAAGGATGCCTACTACAACCACTCTATGTCTAACGAATGCGAAAGAGGCGTAGTGGACAAGAAGAGAGTATGGTGGGTACAGGCAGAAAGTGTTGTAGGTTACTATAACGAATATCAGAAGCACCCGGAGCACAAGGAATACCTGCAGGCTTCCGAAGACATATGGAACTTTATCAAGACCTATGTGATTGATAAGAGAGAGGGCAGCGAATGGTTCATGCATGTGGACGATGAAGGAAGACCCGAAGAAGACAAGCCCATTGTGGAACCCTGGAAGTGTCCTTACCACAACGGACGTATGTGCATGGAAATAATGAGGAGGATGGCGAAATGATTCACCAGAAGTATTATGAATTAAAAGAAAAGCAGGACCTGTTCCTAAACAGAAAGAACGAAGTGGATCCCAAATTTTACAACGGTATCTATGACAGATATGTAAATCCGGTTCTGACAAGAGACACGTTACCCATTGAATGGCAGTATGACTTAAATGCCGAAACCAATCCATATTTTGAGGAAAGACTGGGCATCAATGCCGTTATGAACTCCGGCGCCCTTTATTTAAACGGCAAGTACTATTTAGTGGCACGTATCGAAGGAAACGACAGAAAGTCCTTCTTCGGTGTGGCAGAAAGCGACAACGGTGTGGATGGTTTCAAATTCTGGGATTACCCGGTAGTTCTGCCGGATACCTGCCCGGAGGAAACCAATGTTTACGATATGAGACTCACCAGGCATGAGGACGGCTATATCTACGGTGTATTCTGCTCCGAGAGCAAAGATACCGAAAGCAAGGATTTATCCGCAGCCGTAGCGGCGGCCGGCATTGTGCGCACCAGGGACTTAAAGACCTGGGAAAGACTGCCGAACTTAAAGACCCTGCATTCCCCCCAGCAGAGAAATGTAGTGCTGCATCCCGAATTCGTGGACGGCAAATATGCGTTCTATACAAGACCCATGGATGATTTCATCGACACCGGTTCCGGCGGCGGCATCGGCTTCGGTCTGTGCGACGATATTACCCACGCGGTAATCGACGAAGAGAAAATGACCAGTATCCGCAAGTACCACACCATTACCGAAGTAAAGAACGGCGCAGGTGCGGTTCCCATCAAGACCGACAGAGGTTGGATTCATATTGCGCACGGAGTCAGAAACACCGCAGCAGGTCTCCGTTATGTAGTTTATGCATTTGCCACCGACTTAAACGACCCTTCCAAGGTGATTGCAGAGCCCTCCGGCATGTTAATCGGACCCAGAGGCTGGGAAAGAGTGGGAGATGTTTCCAACGTCGTATTCACCAACGGCGCTGTGGTAAACGAAAAGAATGAAGTCTTCATTTACTACGCATCCAGTGATACCAGACTTCATGTGGCAACCACCACTATTGACAAATTAGTGGATTATGTATTCAACACCCCGAAGGATCCTCTCCGCAGCCCCGACTGCGTAAAGCAGCGCTGCGAGCTGATTAAAAAGAACCTGGAGCTTCTGGCAGCCGAAAAATAACACCTTTTTTGAGAAAGGCAGGAATATATGGTACAGATTGATTACAGCAAAGGATTTATCAACGAAGGCAATGACGAAAGAATGCTTGCCTGCATGGCAAAAGGTCTGAAAGGCGAACCTCTCACCGTGGCATTTTTAGGCGGCTCCATTACCCAGGGTTCTCTTTCCTCCACCCCCGAGCTCTGCTATGCGTATCTTACTTACGAATGGTGGAAGGAGCAGTTCCCCAAATCCGAAATCACTTATGTGAATGCGGGGATAGGCGGTACCACCTCCCATTTAGGCACGGGCCGTGTGGATGAGGAAGTGCTTTCCCACAAGCCGGATTTCGTGATTGTGGAATTTTCCGTAAACGATGCGGATACCGATGTCCATTTTGAAGAGACCTACGAAGGTCTGGTAAGACGTATCTTAAAAAATGAGAAACAGCCGGCGCTTCTTTTAGTGCACAATGTCCGTTACGATGACGGCGGTAACGCAGAGGCGGTGCATTGTCCCGTGGAAAAGCATTACGAGGTACCCGGCGTCAGCATGAAAGCTGCGGTTTATCCTTTTATTGCAGACGGAAGAATCGTAAGAAGGGACATCACCCCCGACGATTTACATCCCAACGATACCGGACATAAGATCGTATCCGGACTGATTACTTCTTATCTGGCAAAGGAAAAGAAGAAAGCGGAAGAGCTAATGAAAGAGGGCTATGCGTTCCCGGTGAAAGAAACCGTGCTTCCCGCACCACTTACCGCAAACGGATATGAGACAGCGCACAGATATAGAAACGACGAACTGAAGCCGGTAATCTGCGAAGGCTTTGTAAAGGATGAAACTCCCCAGAGCTGCGTAGCGGATTGTTTCAAAAAGGGCTTTTCAGCAGCAAGAATAAATGATAGAATTGTCTTTGAAGTGGAAGCTTCTTCCATTGCGGTGCAGTACCGTAAGACCGTACGCAGACCTGCACCGGTTGCCACTCTTATTTTAGACGGCGACAAAGAACATACCATTGAACTGAATGCCAATTTTGAAGAGGATTGGGGTGACTGCCTGTACTTACAGGCCGTACTGGAACATGGGGAGTCTGGCAGACACACCGTGGAGATTACAATTTCCGAAACACATGAGGATGACAGGGAAGTGTTCTATCTGGTATCTTTGATTACGGCGTAAGGGCAAATACTATTTTTAATAAGGAGAGTTAAACATGAATTACGGTTACTTTGATGAAGTAAATAAGGAGTATGTCATCACCAGACCCGATACACCCGCACCCTGGGCAAACTACCTCGGTTCTCCCGCATACGGTGCCATTATATCCAACAATGCCGGCGGTTACAGCTTCGTAAAGAGCGGTGCAAACGGCAGAATTTTAAGATATCACTTCAACAGCGATGATACCCCCGGCAGATACATCTATCTGCGTGATGATGAAACGAAGGATTACTGGTCTGCATCCTGGCAGCCCGTAGCAAAGCCCCTTGACGTATACAAGAGCGAATGTCATCACGGTACCGCATACACCAACATGATTGCGGACTACGCAGGCATCCATTCCGAAGTACTTTACTATGTACCCCTCGGAAAGACCTACGAAGTATGGAGCACAAAGGTCACCAATACTTCCGATAAGGAAAGAAAGATTTCCGTATTCTCCTATGCAGAATTCACCAACGAAAGCAACTATGAGCAGGACCAGGTAAACTTACAGTACACCCTGTTCATTACCAGAACCCGTTTCCTCGGCAACAAGATTGTCCAGAGCATCAATGAGAACGTAGGCAAGGATGCCACAGGCAGCAACCACAGAGAGCGCTTCATCGGTCTTTGCGGCGCACCGGTTACCTCCTACAACGGTGACAAGGATGCTTTCCTCGGCAGATATCACAGCTACGGCAATCCGGTAGCGGTAGAAAACGGCAAGTGCGACAATGTACTTAACTACAATGCCAATGCCTGCGGTGCTCTCCACAGTGCCATTACCTTACAGCCCGGCGAAACCAGGGTTCTGACCTTTGTATTCGGACAGGCAAATGCCGTAGAAGCAGATGCCATCATGGCTCCTTACAATGATGCTTCCAAGGTAGAAAAGGAACTGGCAGAATTAAAGAATTACTGGCATTCCAAGTTAGAGAACTTCCAGGTAAACACCCCGGATGCAGCCTTCAACAGCATGATTAACACCTGGAACGCATACCAGTGCTTCATTACCTTTACCTGGTCCAGAGCAGCATCCTTCGTATACTGCGGACAGCGTAACGGTTACGGCTACAGAGATACCGTACAGGATATCCAGGGTATCATCCACTTAGATCCGGAAATGGCTCTTTCCCAGATCCGTTTCATGCTTTCCGCACAGGTAAACAACGGCGGCGGTCTGCCCCTGGTAAAATATACCCACAATCCCGGTCACGAAGATACTCCCGATGACGAGTCCTATGTAAGAGAGACCGGACATCCCGCATACCGTGCGGACGATGCACTGTGGTTATTCCCCACCGTATGGAAATACGTGGCAGAAACCGGCAACAAGGATTTCATTAACGAAGTTATCCCTTATGCAAATAAAGAAGAGGGTACCGTATACGACCACTTAAAGAGAGCCATCCGGTTCTCCATGGAAAGACTCGGCGACCACAAGATGCCCGCAGGTCTGCATGCAGACTGGAACGACTGCTTACGTCTGGGCAAGAAGGGTGAGTCCACCTTCGTAGCTATGCAGTTATATTACGCATTTACCGTTATGAAGGGATTTGCAAAGGACGCAGACGATACCGAATACATCGCTTATCTGGAAAAGACCCAGAAAGAACTCGGCGACATCATCGAAAAGGAATGCTGGGAAGACGACCGTTATGTCAGAGGCATCAAGGAAGACGGACAGGTTATCGGCAGCAAGCACGATCCCGAAGCAAGCATGTGGTTAAATCCCCAGTCCTGGTCCGTTATCAGTGGTCTGGCAAGTAAGGAACAGGCTGAAAAGGCGCTGGAATCCGTACACAGAGAGTTAAACACCAAATTCGGTGTACGTCTGATGACACCTTCTTATGTTGACCATGCATTTGACGGCGCACAGGCGCTTCTGTTCAACCCTTCCACCAAGGAAAACGGCGGTATTTTCTCACAGCCCCAGGGTTGGATTATCTTAGCAGAGTCTCTTATGGGACACGGCAACCGTGCATTTGAATACTTCACCGAAAGCTCACCCGCATCCCAGAACGACAATGCGGATGTAAGAAGATTAGAGCCTTATGTACACGGACAGTTTACCGAAAGCGTGGAATCTCCTTTCGAGGGACGTTCCCACGTACACTGGCTGACCGGTACTGCCTCCACCTGTATGGTAGGCTGCGTAGAAGGTATCTGCGGTATGCGTCCCGACTTAAACGGTCTTTGGGTATGCCCGGCTATTCCTTCCGAATGGAAAGAAATCACCATGGATAAGGTATTCCGCGGCAAGAAGCTTCACATCATCGTAAAGAACCCGGACGGCAAAGAAGGCGGCTTTAAGGAATTCTACTTAAACGGCAAGAAGACAGATAAGCCGTACGTTCCCGCTGATGAGATGCAGGATGAAAACGAAATTATCTTAGTAATGTAATTTCCGACATATATTTCAGCAAGGCTGATACAAAAAAATAGGATGCTCCATAGCGGGCATCCTATTTTAGAGTAAACAAGGCAGCCGGATGAAACAGGGAGACAGACATGATTTATTGCGTAGAAGACGATGCCGGTATCCGGGAATTAATGATTTATACCTTACAGGCATCTGACTTACAGGCAAAGGGACTGCCGGATGCGGATGCATTCTGGGCAGCCATGGAAAAAGAGAAACCGAAGCTGATTTTATTAGACATCATGCTGCCGGGAGAAGACGGCATTTCCATCTTAAAGAAGCTGAAGGCGCAGAGCACCACAGCGGACATTCCCGTCATTATGGCGACGGCAAAGGGCACGGAATACGACAAGGTCATCGGACTTGACCTGGGAGCGGACGACTATCTTGCCAAACCCTTCGGTATGATGGAAATGGTATCCCGGGTAAAAGCGGTGCTGCGGAGAGCCTACAAGGATGAAAAAACAGATATTGTTGCTGTTGGAAAGCTGACCTTAAATCCCCAGACCCATACCGTAAAGGCGGACGGGGAAAAGGTTATCCTTACCCTGAAAGAGTTTGAGCTTCTGCATAAGTTCATGCGGCATCCGGGCAGGGTGTATTCCAGGGAACAGCTTCTTTCCGATATCTGGGGGGCGGATTATGTAGGAGAGACGCGGACCGTGGATGTGCATATCGGCACGCTCCGCACTAAGCTGGGCGAATGCGGCGAGTACATAGATACCGTCAGGGGAGTAGGGTATCGTCTGGAGGAAAAGAATAATGGCTAAGAGGATATTTCGGGCGGTCTGCCTGATATCCCTCTGGGTTTTTGCAGCATCCGTCGTGATTATCATGTGGGTGCTGTACGACTATTACAGCGAAACCCAGAGGACACAGTTAAAAAGGCAGACCAACCAGGTGGCAGAAGGTGTGGAGCTTTGCGGCATGGAGTATCTGATGCGCCTTTCCGCCGAGGACTACCGTATCACCTACATTGACGGGGACGGCACGGTGCTCTATGACAATAAATCGGATGCGGCGAAGCTGGAAAATCACAAAGACAGAGAAGAAGTGGCACAGGCGATGGAAATGGGCTACGGAGAAAGCGCACGCTTTTCGGAAATTCTGACCCAGAGGCAGATATACGCAGCCAAGAGGCTTCCGGACGGCAGGGTCATCCGGCTTTCGGATACCCAGTATACGGTGTTTACCCTGTTTATGAGCATGATGCAGCCCATTTTAATTGTGGCGCTGATTACCATTGTAGCGGCGCTTATTCTGTCCTACCGGGTATCCGCAAGGATTGTAAAGCCCTTAAACGACCCGGATCTGAAAGGCAATCTTACGAAGAACGGCTATAAGGAGCTGGCGCCCCTGTTAAACCGCATGGAGAACCAGCAGCGGCAGATTTCCTTCCATACGGCGGAGCTAAAACGTAAGCAGCTGGAATTTGAAGCTGCCACCAAAAACATGAAGGAGGGGCTTATCCTCTTAAACCCGCAGGGAGTCATTTTAAGCATGAACCGCAGTGCGGCAAATCTCTTGAAAGCCGGCAAATACACGGTGGGAAAGGATATCCATACCCTGCAGAATACGGAAAAGCTGACGGAACTTCTGAGGCAGTCCTTACAGGGGGTACACGCGGAAACCATCTGGGAAATGGGGGACAGCACCTACCAGTGTAATGCCAGCCCGGTTATTGCCGAGGGCGAAGTGACGGCGGTTGCGTTCCTTCTGTTTGATGTGACGGAGAAGGAAAAAGCAGAGCAGATGCGGCGGGAATTTACCGCCAATGTATCCCACGAGTTAAAGACACCCCTGCATTCTATTTCCGGCTGTGCGGAGCTTTTGTGCAACGGCATGGTAAAGCAGCAGGATGTACCCCAGTTTTCACGGCAGATTTATACGGAGGCACAACGTATGATCCGGCTGGTGGACGACATCATCAGGCTGTCCCACTTAGACGAGGGCGACGAGAACCTGCAGAAGGAGAGCATTGAGTTGTATGCACTGGCGGAGGAGACAAAGGAGTCCCTGCAGAAGGCGGCACAAAAGGCGCATGTCACCATGCTGCTAACCGGGGAGACGGTCTCCATACAGGGTATCCGGCAGCAGGTCAGTGGTATTGTCTACAATCTCTGTGACAATGCCATTAAGTATAATCATGAAAACGGGCATGTGTGGATAACCGTAAAAAAAGAAGGAAACGAGGCCGTCCTGGTGGTAGAGGATGACGGCATCGGTATTCCACCCGAGCATCAGGAGCGTATTTTTGAACGCTTTTACCGGGTGGACAAGAGCCATTCCAAGGAAGTGGGCGGTACCGGACTCGGTCTTTCCATTGTCAAACATGCGGTGCGGCAGCAGAACGGCAAAATCGAACTGAAGAGTGAAGTGGGAAAAGGCACACGGATTACTGTCAGATTTTACATAGATTTTACAAATGCCTGATTTTTGATTTGATATTTGTTTTGTATCATAGAACCATACATGGGAATAACCGTGTATGGTTTTTTGATTTCAAAAAAAGGATGGATAAAACAGATGGATTTTTTTGATTTACTGACAATGATTGGCGGGTTGAGTCTTTTCTTATTCGGCATGAACCTGATGGGGCAGGCACTGGAAAGACGTGCCGGAAACAGCCTGAAGCTGGTTTTGGGAAAGCTTACTACCGGTAAGATTGCCGGTATTCTGACCGGTGTTGCGGTAACGGCGGTTATCCAGAGCTCTTCCGCCACAACGGTCATGGTGGTCGGCTTCGTAAATTCCGGACTCATGACCTTAAAGCAGGCAATTAACGTTATCATGGGCGCAAATGTGGGTACCACGGTGACGGCATGGATTTTGAGCTTAGGCGGTATTTCCGGCGACAGCTTCTTTATCAGGCTTCTAAAGCCGTCCTCCTTTACTCCTGTTTTAGCGCTTATCGGCATCATTCTGCAGATGGCGTCCAAGGACAGCAAGAAAAAGGACACCGGAATGATATTCTTAGGCTTTGCCACCCTGATGTTCGGTATGGAAACCATGACGGGTGCGGTATCCGGTCTGGCAGCGGTACCGGCGTTCCGGCAGGTATTTGTGCTCTTTAAGAACCCGATTTTAGGTGTACTGGCAGGTGCGTTACTGACCGCCATTATCCAGTCCAGCTCCGCTTCCGTTGGTATCCTGCAGGCGCTTGCCACTACGGGACAGGTGACAAACGGAGCTGCAATTCCCATTATCATGGGGCAGAATATCGGTACCTGTATCACTGCCATTCTTTCTTCCATCGGCGCCAACAAGAACGCCAGAAGAACGGCACTTGTCCATCTGTTTTTCAATATTATCGGTACGGTTTTCTGGCTGATTATCTTTGGCTTTGTACAGACATTTATTAAGCCTGTTATCATGAACGAAGTGGCAACCCAGTGGGGCATTGCCATCTGCCATTCCGCGTTCAATATTCTTTGTATGCTGCTTTTGTGCCCGGCATCGGGACTTTTGGAAAAGCTGGTTATGAAGCTTATTCCCGAAGGTAAGACTCCGGAGCATACGGAAGAACTGGACGAGAGGCTTCTTGCCACCCCTTCCGTTGCACTGGAGAGATGTCATGAAGTAACGGTGGACATGGCAAAATGTGCTGTGGATGCCCTGAAATCCGGTATGGAATGCTTAAAGGAATATACGCCGGAGCTTGCCCGAAAAGCGAGAGAGGAAGAGGATAAAACAGACCATTACGAGGATATGCTGGGTACATATCTGGTGAAATTAAGCACGCATTCCATCAGCGATGCGGACAGTAAGGAATCTGCAAAGCTCTTAAAGCTTATAGGGGATTTTGAAAGAATATCCGACCACGGAGTAAACTTAGTGGAGTCTGCGGAAGAACTAAAGGCAAAGGATTTAACCCTCACCGGAAAAGCACAGAAGGAGCTGCAGATTATCTGTATGGCCGTGGGAGAAATCTTAGATTTATCCTTAAAGGCATTTGTGGACAATGATATGCAGGCAGCTCATGAGGTGGAGCCGTTAGAGCAGGTGATTGATGATCTGAAGGAACAGCTCCGCACCAAGCACATCCTGCGCTTGCAGCAGGGCGAATGCAGCATGGAGGCGGGCTTTGTATGGGCGGATTTACTGACCAACTTAGAGAGAACCTCCGACCATTGCTCCAATATTGCGGGCTGTATCATCGATATGGCGGACAATAACATGAACTTACACGAAACCTTAAAAGAAGTCCGGAAAAACAATCCGGAATTTGATGAGATGCGGGACAGCTTTGCCGAAAAATACTCCTTTTCAAGTCTTGCCTAAAATGGTACAATAAAAAGAATGAAATTTTAGGAGGACAAGTTAATATGTTTTCACCCTTGGAGATTGCAACCAACTATGTGGACATAGGCGCCAAGAAAGGAAAGATGTCAGCCACAAAGACGTTGCTGTTAGGTATTTTCGCCGGTATGTTTATTGCCTTCGGCGGTATTGCGTCCACGGCGGCATCCGCAACTTTGGAAGGGTCTATGGCAAAGGTCGTAAGCGGTCTGGTATTCCCGGCGGGACTTGCCATGGTACTGATGGCGGGCAGTGAGCTTTTTACCGGCGACAATCTGGTTATCATTGCGCTGCTGGAGAAAAAAATCCGTTTCCGGGATTTAATGAAGAACTGGGTCTGCGTATTCTTCGGCAATTTTATCGGCGCCATTTTAGTTACGTTACTGGTCGTATACGGCCACACACCGGATATGTTCGGCGGCAAGCTGGCGGAGTCCATGGTAAGCATTGCTTCCGCAAAAGTAAGCCTTACCTTTACGGAAGCCCTTATCCGGGGCATCGGTTGTAATATTTTAGTCTGCATTGCCGTATGGGCATCCTTTGCGTCCGGCGGTGTGGCAGGAAAGCTGCTTATGAGCTTCTGGCCGGTATTCTTATTCGTTATCTGCGGCTTTGAGCATAGCGTTGCCAATATGTATTTCTGCATGGCGGGTATTTTTACCAAAATGGAATACGGCATAGCGGCAGAGGGGCTGACCCTCGGCAACTTTTTAGTAAAGAACCTGCTTCCCGTAACCCTCGGAAACATCGTGGGCGGTGCGGTTATCGTAGGCTTCGGTTACTGGTTTATCTACTTAAAGAAAAACAAGTAAATACGGACATAAAAAAGAACAGTTCCCGCGGGAACTGTTCTTTTTTGCTGTATTCACAGGTGTGGCAGATTTATTTCTTCATTGCCGCACGTTTTCTCATGGTCGGATCCAGAATTTTCTTGCGGATACGCAGGGAAACGGGAGTGACCTCCAAAAGCTCATCCGTATCGATGAAATCCAGTGCCTGCTCCAAACTCATAATCTTGGGCGGTACCAAGCGGAGTGCTTCGTCCGCACTGGAGGAACGGGTGTTGGTGAGCTGTTTCTTCTTGCAGACATTGACTTCAATGTCTTCGCCGCGTCCGTTGAAACCGATAACCATACCGGAATAAACCTTGACGCCGGGTCCGATGAAGAGGGTACCGCGTTCCTGGGCATTGAACAGACCGTAGGTAATGGATTCGCCGTTTTCAAAAGCAATCAGGGAACCCTGCTTACGGTACTGGATATCTCCCTTGTAAGGGCCGTAGCCGTCGAAAATGGAGTTCATGATACCGTTGCCCTTGGTATCGGTCATGAAGTCACCGCGGTAACCGATAAGACCTCTCGAAGGAATGGAGAACTCCAGACGGGTGTAACCGCCGGTACCGGCGCCCATGCTGCGGAGTTCGCCCTTTCTCTGGCTTAATTTTTCGATAACCACGCCGGAAAATTCATCGGGAACATCAATATAGGTAAGCTCCATGGGCTCTAACTTATGACCCTGCTCATCCTCTTTATACAAAACTTCCGCCTTGCTTACGGCAAATTCGAAACCTTCACGGCGCATGTTTTCAATCAGAACGGAGAGATGCAGCTCGCCTCGTCCGGAAACCTTGAAACGATCGGGAGACTCGGTGTCTTCCACACGTAAGGAAACGTCGGTGTTTAACTCTCTGTAAAGTCTGTCGCGGATATGACGGCTGGTGATGAACTTGCCTTCCTGACCGGCAAGAGGGGAGTCGTTTACCATGAACTGCATGGCGATGGTGGGCTCGCTGATTTTCTGGAAAGGAATGGGCTCTACGTGGTCGGGAGAGCAGAGGGTATCTCCGATGTGGATATCAGCAATACCGGAAATGGCAACGATGGAACCGATGCCGGCTTCCTTTACTTCTACCTTATTTAAGCCGTCAAATTCATAGAGCTTGCTGATTTTTACTTTTTTCTGCTTATCCGGGTCGTGGTGGTTGCAAAGAACCACTTCCTGGTTTACGGCAATTTTGCCGTTGTCCACTTTACCGACACCGATACGGCCCACGTATTCGTTGTAATCAATGGTGCTGATAAGTACCTGGGTGCCGGCATCCGGATCGCCTTCGGGAGCGGGAATATAGTCTAAAATGGTGTCGAAAAGAGGTTTCATATCGTTGTTCTTTACCGTCAGATTTAAGGTAGCGCTGCCGGTTTTCGCGGAAGCGAATACGAAGGGGCAGTCAAGCTGTGCATCGTCAGCCTCCAACTCTAAGAACAGCTCTAAGACTTCGTCCACAACCGCCTGGGGACGTGCTTCCGGTCTGTCGATTTTGTTGACGCATACGATAACGGGGAGCTTTAATTCCAACGCTTTTCGTAAAACGAACTTTGTCTGGGGCATGGGCCCTTCAAAGGCATCGACCACCAGAATAACTCCGTTTACCATTTTAAGGACACGTTCTACCTCGCCGCCGAAGTCCGCATGCCCCGGGGTATCGATAATGTTGATTTTTGTATTTTTGTAGGTAACGGCCGTATTCTTGGAAAGAATGGTAATACCTCTTTCCCGTTCGATATCGTTGGAGTCCATGACACGCTCGGCAACTTCCTGATTGTCGCGGAATACACCGCTCTGTTTAAGAAGCTCGTCCACCAGCGTGGTCTTACCATGGTCTACATGGGCGATAATTGCTACGTTTCTTACATCTTCACGTTTCTGTAACATAGATAACCTGACCTTTCTTCCTATTTATTATACCTGTATTTGCTATTTTCAAAACTGTTTCAGTATATCACTATTTGTCGTTATACGCAAGAAAAAACAAACGGAGAGGGGAATGTGTCGCATAAACAGGGTGGTTGTCGGTATCTGCGGTGAGTAAAGCTTCTATTATAAGGGCATATGGTGTATAAATAATATTGACATAACGGGCAAAAGCCTGAAAAAAACGTAAGCGTAAGAAAAGGAGAACAGCAATGACAGATAAGGTTATTGAAAACAATCAGGTAACGATTATGGGGGAGATTGTCAGCAGTTTTACCTATAGTCACGAAATTTTCGGGGAAGGCTTTTACATGGTCGATGTCAAGGTACAGAGACTGAGTGATTCTTTCGATGTCATTCCCATGATGGTATCCGAGCGGCTTTTGGACATAAATGCCAACTACATAGGATACCACGTAGAGGTATCGGGGCAGTTCCGCTCCTACAACCGGCATGAGGAACGCAAAAACAGACTGGTTCTGTCCGTATTCGCAAGGGAAATTTCCTTTGTGGACGAAATTGAAGAGAGTGCCAAAACCAACCAGATTTTCTTAGACGGCTATATCTGCAAGCCGCCCGTGTACCGAAAGACCCCTCTCGGCAGGGAAATCGCCGACCTGCTTCTGGCAGTCAACCGTCCCTACGGCAAGTCCGACTACATTCCGTGCATCTGCTGGGGAAGAAATGCCCGGTTTGCCAACGGCTTTGAAGTGGGGGATAAATGCTGTGTATGGGGAAGAATCCAGAGCCGCGAGTACATGAAAAAGCTTGACGAGGAACACATGGAGCGCCGTGTGGCATATGAAGTTTCCGTCAGCAAGTTAGAGGTGGCAAAGGAAACCGCAGAATAAAAAAAGGGGAAATTTTTGAACGAAAATCAATCCATTTATTAAAAAATAAATAAGAAACATTCTTAAAAATGTGTAAAGGTTGTCAAAATCCGGGAAGTATGGTAAAATACATCTACTTTTAATCTTAGAGACAGAAAGGTTTGGTACCGATTATGGAAAGAGGTATAGTACATATATATACCGGAGATGGCAGAGGAAAGTCACCCGCAGCACTCGGCAGGGCCGTACAGGCAGCAGCAGCGGGCGAGCAGGTTGTGATTATACAGTTCCTGAAAGGAAAGGGACTGGAGGATACAGAGTTTGTAAGAAGACTGGAACCGGAGATTAAACTGTTTCGTTTTGAAAAATCAGATGAGTTTTATGAAGAACTGCCGGAAGAGAAAAAGGCAGAAGAGGATATGAACATCCGCAACGGCATGAATTTTGCCAAGAAGGTGCTGTCCACAGGAGAATGCAATCTGCTTATTTTAGACGAGGTGCTGGGACTTATTGAGAAAAACATTATTTCTGTGGAGGATGTGGAAAATCTGTTAAACCAGAGAGGGGAAACGGATGTCATTCTGACGGGTATTTCCTTAAACGATGAAATCTGCTCTCTGGCGGACGAAGTTTCCAAGATTGAGACACTGAAGTTTAAGACCTATAATTTTTAACAGGGTCTTTTCATAAAGAACAAATAGCATGTTTGCATACAAAATGCACGAATTACCGCCGATTGCGTTGACAGTAAGCGGTATCGGTGCTATTATAAAGAATAAAGATAGAGGTTGCGTTTTTCAAGAGTAGTTTTTCTGATGTGACAGGCACAGGTGAGGAAAGATAAAAGGGGAACACGCCGAAAGAGGAGATGACCTGTGAATCAAGTCTTGGGCATGCGGTAAAAAACCGTATGACTGTCATCTATGATTAGATGGGGCGCTATCGGTAAAGCACGAGAAACAGCCGGCCCATGTTATGTGACCGGCTTTTTTATTTCCATTTTTTTAATGGGTAAGGAGGAAAAAAGATGTCTATTTTTAAGGGCGCAGGTGTTGCCATTGTAACACCCATGAAGGAAAACGGTGAGGTAAATTACGAAAAGTTTGCGGAAATGATTGAATTCCAGATTGCAAACGGTACCGATGCCATTATTGTATGCGGTACCACAGGAGAGTCTTCTACACTGACGCATGAAGAACATCTGGATGTGATTAAATATTGTACGGAAAAGGTAGCGGGCAGAATCCCCGTTGTGGCAGGTACCGGTTCCAACTGTACCGAGACAGCCGTTTATCTTTCTAAAGAAGCAGAAAAGTACGGGGTGGACGGATTGCTTCTGGTTTCCCCTTATTACAACAAAGCGACCCAGAACGGTCTGTATACCCACTTTAAGACCATAGCGGAGTCTGTAAAGCTTCCCATTATTTTATACAATGTACCCAGCCGTACGGGTTGCAACATCCTGCCGGATACCGTTATCCGTCTGTGCCATGATGTGGAAAACATCGTCGGTGTCAAGGAAGCAAGCGGCAACTTAAGCCAGATTGCCAGACTGGCAGCCAAGGCAAAGGGAACCGTGGATATTTATTCCGGTAATGACGACCAGATTGTTCCCATTCTTTCCCTCGGCGGCAAGGGCGTTATTTCCGTTCTTTCCAACGTGGCTCCGAAGGAAACCCATGAAATCTGTGCTAAGTATTTTGAGGGCGATGTGGAAGGAAGCCGTGATTTACAGCTTCGCGCCATGGATTTGTGCGATGCCCTGTTCTGTGAAGTAAACCCGATTCCGGTTAAGAAAGCCTTAAACCTGATGGGGATGGAAGCAGGCTCCTTACGTCTTCCACTGACCGAAATGGAAGAAGCCAACGCTGCAAAATTAGAGAAAGCCATGCGTGAATTCGGCATTTTGAAATAAGAAGGAAGAAGGTACGGGAGAGATGATTAAACTGATTATGCACGGATGCAACGGCAAAATGGGGCAGGTCATTTCCAGACTGCTGGAAAATGACGAAGAAGCATGCCTGGTTGCCGGAATTGACGCAAGGGATGACGGACACAATCCCTATCCGGTATTTACCGATATCAAAGAATGCAATGTAGAAGCGGATGCCCTGATTGATTTCTCGGCGGCGCCCGCTGTGGATGCGCTACTTTCCTACTGCGTGGAAAAGAAGCTTCCCTGTGTGCTCTGCACCACCGGGCTTTCCGAAGAACAGCTTAAAAAGGTAAAAGAGGCTTCCGGGCAGGTTGCCATCTTAAAATCCGCCAATATGTCTTTAGGCATCAACCTGTTATTGAAGCTTTTGAAGGAAGCATCCGAGGTGCTTGTAAAAGCAGGCTTTGATGTGGAAATCGTAGAAAAGCATCACAACCAGAAGGTGGATGCGCCCAGCGGTACCGCACTGGCACTGGCGGACTCCATTAACGAAGAATTTGGCAATTCCTTTGAATATGTCTTTGACAGAAGCAAGGAAAGAAAGAAACGTTCCGACAAGGAAATCGGCATTTCCGCTGTCAGAGGCGGTACCATTGTGGGTGACCATGATGTGATTTTCGCAGGAGAGGATGAGGTCATTACCTTCTCCCATACCGCATATTCCAAGGCTATTTTTGCAAAAGGCGCCATTCAGGCCGGCAAGTTCTTAAAAGGCAAACCCGCCGGAATGTACGATATGAGCGATGTGATTGATGCGGTAAACGCATAGGCATAAGCATTGAAAAGCCCCGTCTTCCTGAAGAAAATGGGGCTTTTCACATAAGAAAGCTGTTAGCGGGTACGGGCGCCGTTGCCTGTTCCTGTAACATCATCGGTAATGTCCTTGACACCGTCGCCGACATCTTCAATGACGTCGCCAACCGTGTTGCCGGCATCGTCTACGGCATCCTTGATACCGTTTCCGGTACCGGCATTGCCGTTGCCGTCGGTTACACTGTTGTTGTTGCCGTTATTGCTGCCGTTATTTACATTGCTGCCGCTTTCGGCAGGCCTTGTGGCAGCGGTGCTGTTGCCGGTATTGCCGGCATTGTTGTTTTCGGTGGACTGTGTCTGGTCTGCCATATCGTTATTGTTCATGTTGCTGTTGTTCTTTCCGCAGGCAGAGAGGACACAGACATAAAATACCATAAGGCATATGGCAAGAATTCTTTTCAATTTTTTCATAATTTCACTCCTTTTGCTGAAAACTGTTTTACAGTCATAGTGTGTGCGATTGAAAAAAGAATATACCTTAAAATCAAATTTTCGGAAAAAAGGAAGGTACGCAAGCATGGAATTCCGGCCCTGTATTGATATTCATGATGGAAAAGTAAAACAGATTGTGGGCGGCAGTCTTTCGGAAACGGACGGCGCAAGCCTTGTAAAGGAAAATTTTGTGGCAGAGCAGGACGCACCCTTTTTTGCAGAATTTTACAAAAAAAAGGGTATCCGGGGCGGTCATGTTATTTTGCTGAACGGAAAGGACACCCCGGCTTTTGAAGAAACAAAAAAACAGGCGAAGGCGGCGCTTTCGGCTTATCCCGGCGGACTGCAGATTGGAGGCGGCATTACGGACGAAAATGCGGCGGAGTATCTGCAGGCGGGAGCAAGCCATGTGATTGTCACATCCTTTGTGTTCCGGGACGGCAGGATAGACAGGGAAAGACTGGACAGGCTGGTGAAGGCAGTGGGCAAAGAGCATATTGTCTTAGATATGAGCTGCCGGAAAAAGGACGGCGCCTATATCGTGGTGACGGACAGATGGCAGAAGGAAACGGAAGAAGAGGTAACCCTTTCCCTTTTAGAAGACCTTTCCGGCTACTGCGACGAATTTTTAATTCATGCCGTGGATGTGGAGGGAAAAGCAAACGGCATTGAACAGCCGCTTGTACGTCTCCTGGGGGATTTTCAAAAAAGAGCCGTGACCTATGCCGGTGGCGTGCACAGCTTTGAAGACCTGCGCCTTCTTGGAGAGCTGGGAAAAGGAAGAGTGAACGTGACCATCGGCAGTGCGCTAAGCTTATTCGGCGGAACCATGGATTTTGAAGAAGTGCTTGCCTTTATTGCGGGAGAGAACAGTGCGGCATCAAAAAAAGAACCAATCACTTGATTGGTTCTTTTTCTAATCCTATAAGACGATATTGCAAATTCTAAATAAAAATACTGAATGAGTCTTTTATATTTAAGAACAGGTACATCGTGTTACTGATTATAAATTTGTTATAATGGGAATTATAACTTGGTTACGTTTACAGCCTGAGGACCTTTTTCTCCGTTTACAACTTCGAATTCTACTGCCTGGCCTTCTTCAAGAGACTTGAAGCCTTCCATGTTGAGTCCTGAGTAATGTACGAATACATCGTTGCCTGCTTCATCAGAGATGAAACCATAACCTTTTTGGTTGTTGAACCACTTAACTGTACCTTTGTTCATCGTAGATACCTCCAATAAAAATATGTCAATGCATACTATTATGCATTTAACACGAATAGAATAGCACAGAAATCTGAAAAAGTAAATAGAAAAACATGCTTTTATGTATTGCAAGATGCATAAAATTGCCACTTAAATTTGGATAGTTATTACAAAAATGTTAAATTATCGTTGTTTGGGAAATATATATGTGTTAAAATAGGTGGAGTTTACCGGAGGTGACTTTCAATGTCGAAAAACAGGCACAAGAGAAAAGTAAGTCATATACTGATTTATACCACGGATGCCGTAGATGCGGATATGAAACAGGTACGGATTCATCCCTGGGTGCTGGCGGGTGTCACCCTGATTGTCTGCTGTGTGCTGGGAGCCGTCATAGGCTATGCCGTTTATGAGGGTGAACTCTGGGGACGTATCAGAGAGCACGACGCATCGCAGAATGCGGCGCTTATCGCAGCACAGGATGAAAAAGATGCGCTTCAGGAAAAGATAGACGAACAGGACGCCAAAATAGAGATGTTAAGCATTACCATACAGGACCAGACACAGCAGATTGCGGATCTGCAGGCACAGATTGCAGAGCAGAGTGTCCCCACGGACTATCCGCTGACCGGTTCCGCCTCCATGACCGTTATTACGGACGGAGACCCTATGGTAGAGTTTACGGCTACGGAAGGAAGTACGGTTGTAGCTGCCGGCAAGGGCGTTGTTACGGCAGTGGAAGAAGATGAGGTATACGGCAACCGGATAGTGATTGACCACGGCAACGGTTACGTGTCCATTTACCGCAACAAAGGGGAAAGCCAGGTAAAGGCGGGCGATGAGGTCGCAAGCGGCACCACATTGTTTATGGTGACGGAGGACAACCGTCAGCTCGGCTACCAGATTAAAGAAAATGATGTTTACATTGACCCGACAACCATTATAGCCATCAAGGGCTGATGGGACAAACAAAGTTTGGAACCTGCAAGGATGGAGCATGGAAGCCCGCAGGTTGTGAAAGGAACGACAGTATGAAAAATAAAGACGGAAAGCTTACCAGTATTGTAGGAAAGGATGCTGTTGTGGGAGGCAATTTCTCCACACCGGGTTCTGCCAGAATTGACGGCGTTATAGAAGGAAGTGCCAGAGTGGCAGGCTCCCTTATCGTTGGCTCCACCGGCAGGATTGAAGGAGACGTGGAAGCGGACTCCATTATCATCGGCGGCGAAATCAACGGTGATGTCACCGTACAGGGCAAAGCGGAGCTTACCGCTACGGCGAGGGTGATCGGAGATATCCGTACCAGCCTCATTGTCATTGACGAAAAGGCGGTATTCCAGGGAAAATGCGATATGAACATTGCAACCGGTAAGACAAAAAAACGCCCCGCAAAATCGCCTAAGGCAGGCAAAAAATCCGCCAAGGCAGCTTTGCAGGAAGCTCTTTTGGAAGTATCCGAAGAAAAGCGGGCAGAAGAAGCAGCCACTACATCCGGGGATGTGGATGCAGCCGAAAAGAAGGACAGAACAGACGATATGGCATAGAAAAAAAGGCTGCTGCATTTGATGCAACAGCCTCTTTTAATTCATTCCGTTCATTGGCGGAAACCGGGGAATTTACTCCTGCTTCATCCGTCCGAACACCATTTCATAACCGTCGTTTCCGTAGTTTAGGGAACGGTTTACACGGCTGATGGTAGCGGTGGAAGCACCGGTTTTTTCCGCAATCTCAAGATAAGTCTTATGGTCTTTCAGCATCGCAGCCACCTCAAAACGCTGGGATAAGGAAAGAATTTCATTCACTGTACAAAGGTCTTCGAAAAAGCTGTAGCATTCTTCACGGTCTTTTAAGCACAAAATTGCATCAAACAGAAAGTCCACGGCATCGGTTTTGATTTTTTTGTTCATGGCAGTCTCCCTCTTAATACTTTTTTACGTTAAAACTTTAAAACTGTTAATAAGTGCATTTTAGCATACTAAAGTCTTAAAGTAAAGAGGCAAAACCAAGGAATTTGGCTACGGAATTTGTAAGAAATAACTTGTCATGTGGTTTTGAATACTATATAATAGAACATGTGCAGTCAAAGTATTGCAATGGAGAGGCATTGAAAATGCCAGGATGGGAGACGATAAAGATGGATACGGGAGAGATACTGAACAGTTTACTGGAAAATCTGTCCAATCTGACTTATATAAAAGCGGAGGACATTCCCAATATAGACTTATATATGGATCAGGTCACCACTTTTATGGACAAAAGGCTTCGTGCAACCACCAGAAATCCCGGTGATGACAAGGTTCTGACCAAGACCATGATTAACAATTATGCCAAGAACAATCTGTTGCCTTCTCCGGAAAAAAAGAAGTACAGTAAGGAGCATATGCTGCTTCTGATTTTTATTTATTACTTCAAAAATATTTTATCCATCAATGATATACAGACTTTGTTCAAACCGATTACGGATGAATATTTCCATGCGGAGGGAGATTACAGCCTGCAGGATATTTACACGGAAGTTTTTGAGATGGAGAAGCTTGTCATTCCCGGCATGAAGGAGGATGTGACAGAAAAGTTCCGTACCGCAGAAAAGACTTTTACGGATGCCCCCGAAAAGGACAGGGATTTCCTGCGGCAGTTTGCGTTTATCTGCCTGCTCAGCAGTGATGTCTATGCCAAGAAGATGCTGATTGAAAACATGATTGACAACCTCCGCAAAGAGGACAGCAGGCCGAAGGGCAGGGAAGACAGTAAAGCAAAAACCAAAGAAGACGGTAAAAAATAGAAAAAACAGACGATGGGCTGCGGCACGGATGTGCGGCAGCCCATTTATTGCTTTACAGGAAATTTCGTTGAATTTTCCTATAAAGTCCTTAGGCAGGAGTCTTTCCTGTTTATTTCGCTTTTTCGGCAAACTCTGTGGTTACCAGATCTTCATAGGGAACGAAGTCTTCCAGTACCTTGGATTCTTTCAGGATATTTTCTAAAAGCACAAAAGCGTCTTCCGTAAATATCAGGTCTTCTTTCCAGGTGTTCTGGTCATGGTAACGGGTCACAATGGTAATCAGGGTGTCCATATCCGTTTCCGGGAACTGGGGGCTGATGACCTTTGCAATCTCCTCCGGTGTATGGGAAGCGGTATAATCCATGCCCTTCTGCAGCGCATTGGTAAACGCCTGAATGGTGTCGGGATGCTCTTTTATATAGCTCTTTTTAGCAGAAAAAGCTGTGTATGGCACATAACCGGAAGCTTCGCCCAGAGAGGCAACCACGAAGCCATCGCCTTTTTCCTCCAGTGCCGTGGCATGGGGTTCAAATTCAATGGTGAAATCGCCCTGACCGCCGGAAAAGGCAGCAGCCGTGGAGCCGAAGTCGATGCTCTGGTCAATGGAAAGGTCCTGTGAAGGGTCAATATTGTTTTTGAGCAGAATATATTCAAATACCATTTCGGGCATACCGCCGGGACGACCGCCCAGCACATTTTTCCCAATCAGCATATCAAAACTGAAATCGTCAATAGGGGTACGGGAAACCACAAAGTTGCCGGCGCGCTGGGTAAGCTGGGCAAAATTGACAGCATAATCTTCATTGCCGCCCACATACGTGTAGATGGTGCTTTCACTTCCCATAAAGCCGATATCCGCTTCGCCGGTGAGCAGCGCCGTCATGGTTTTGTCTGCACCGAAGCCGGTAACCAATGTTAAATCAATTCCTTCCTCGGCAAAGTAGCCGTTTTCAATGGCAACATACATGGGTGCGTAGAAGATGCTGTGGGCAACTTCATTCAGGGTCACTTTTGTGGCGACCTTTGTATTTGCCGTATCCTTGCCGCAGGCGGGCAGCAGGGTCAGGCAGAACAGTACGGCAAAAGCAAGCGCAATAAGTTTACAGGTTTTCTTTTTCATAAAATCCTCCGAGATTTTTTCATGCTATAGTATACGGGAGAGATGGAAAAAAGGTGCGGAATATGTTATGCTGAAGAAACAGATAAAAGAAAAAGAGGATAAAAATGAGAAAGAACACAAAGAAGGCGTTAAGCCGTTTATTGATAGGAATTTTATGGCTGAGTCTGCTTGGAACCCCGCTTGCGGAGAGCCGTCAGGTTGTCTGTGCGGCAGAGGTTTCCGGGGGTGACGTGTCCGGCAACGACAGTGACACCCCGGGGGATGCAGGCGATATATCCGGCAACGACAGTGACAACCCGGGGGACGCAGGGGACGTATCCGATAACGACAGTGATAACCCGGGAGATACGGGCGATATATCCGGAAATGATATTTCGGCAGGGGATGTGTCGGGAGACGACATCCTGCCGGTGAGCATGGCAGAGGAAGCAGTGCTCGTGGAAATGAATGGGGAAAGCCCGGAGTTTTCCACATGGGAAAAGGCAGTTGCCTATGTCAATCAGAAAGGCTCCCGTAAAACGGAAACCCATATTTACCTGCAGAAGGATGTGGAAAGCAGCGCTAAAACACTGGTCTTTCCGAAGTACCCGCTGACCCTGCACGGAAACGGTTATACCCTGCACTTTGCAGGCACCACGGTCAGTCTGCCCGCGGATACCGTGCTTAAAAACGTGCAGTTGGAAACAAGCGCAAAGGGCGGCTTTAACCTGAACGCATCCGGCAGTCTTACCATGGACGGCGTAAACGAAAAAACAGTGCCGGAGGGAAGCTACGGCATAAAGGCAGTCAGAGGGGCAGCTTCCAAGACACTTACCTATCTGGACAAAAACGTGGAAAAACCCATTACCGGTTTCGGAACAGTCTGCTTTGGAGAGGATACGGAGGTCAGTGCGGTGCTTACTTTGAAAAAGGTACGGGTAGCAGCCGGAAAGACCCTCTGCCTGCAGAATACCTTTAAGGCGGACGAAATAAGACTCGGAGAAAAGGCAGGTCTTATGCCTGCCGGAACAAAAACGGTCAGTGTAAAGGATATCTATGCGGAAGGACAGAACACCGTACTCACATACCGTTACGAAGAAGGAGAAAAATTTATACCGCTTACGGTGACCGGAAAAGCTTACGGGGCAGCCGGCAGTATTACCGTATCCCGACGGGACGGCAGCCTTGCGGCAATTCCTTATGCAGCGGGAGAAACGGTTCTTCTGGCAAAAACTGCGGACCTGTCTGTTTTCACGGTGGCGGCGGACTGCCTTGTGCCGGGAAGCGGTGAGAACGGATATTGCCTTACCAGAAAAAACAATGCGGTGTTCTTAAAAGAAACCGGCTTTCGGCTTGACGGTGAAACTGCACTCTTTTTCGCAGAGTGGAAGGATATAAAGGAATACGTGGAAAACCGGAAGCAGAAGACAGCGGAATACCGGGTTACCCTTCTTCGGGATTATGATGCGGGCGGAGCATTCATATTGCCGAAAGCCGGTACCTATGCAGGTCTTACCCTGACGGGAGCCCTTCTTGCGGACACGGAGGGCGGCAGCCGGTACCCGGCGCTTACCTTTACCGGAAGCATAACCCTGACCGGCAATGTAACCATAGAAAAGCTTAAGAAGCTCTGCGGTGTCAAAAAAGCAGGCACCGACCTTACGGCGGACTTTAACATCAGTATGGGAAATTACCGTCTGGAACTTAAGGAGATTGCGGAAAACAGCCTGAAAAACATAAACGGCAGCGCCAAATCAACCTTGATCTTGCATGGCATTTCCGTAAAAGGAACCATAGCCGCCGGCAATCTGTTTATGGAGAATGTAACGGCGGGCGGTAACGTGAGAGCCATGGGAGAATGCCTGACGGTGGGAGAGATAAAAATTCCCGGCACGTTTACGGCGGAGGGACTGCAGAAAAGCTATGAGCAGACCTTGCTGAGTGTCAGACAGGGGAAAAAGATTACCATAGGGAAAAAGGGCATTCTGTCCTGCAATCCACAGATATTCTTTGCAGAACAGACAGCACCGGCTGCGGAGTACGGTATCGGCATCCGCATGGAGAATGCGAAGGGAGAACTTCTTACCTTCAACGGGGCGGACAGAAATTTTGCCATTGCCGATATCGCGGGCAGTTTTTCCAACGGGGATGTGTACCTTGCGGGACAGACGAATACGCTCTTAGTAAGAAGCGGCAATAAGCTGGTGTATTCCGGCAGTACGGAAGGTCTGTGGAGCTGGAAGGCGGACAACGGGGAAAACGCGTATTTTCTTTCCTATGCGGATGCTGTAAAAGAGATCAGCCGCCGGAAGGATGCAGGAGCGGTTTATGAAATGACACTGCAGGAAAATCTGTTCCTGCGGGGAAATTTTGTGATGCCTGCGAAAAATACCTGTAAGGAATTTGTCCTGCGCGGAAGCGGCAGCAGCATTTCCTACTCAGGCGCCATGACACTTACCTGCAATCTGACTCTGCACGGCATTACCGTGAGCAAAAAGAATACGGCGGGTAAGGTATTAAACCAGAATGTGTCCCTGGATGCGTACCGGTTAAATCTGGTGGACGATAGCGGTCTGGAGTCCTTACAGAACCTTTCGGGAAGAGCGGGCGGAACTTTCTATGCGAAGGACAGTTCCGTTACCGTAAAAGGAAATGTCAGCGGCAAAATAAACCTGATAAGCAAAAACAGTGCATTTACTGTTTCCGGAAATGTGGCAGCGGGAACCCTGGATGCTTCCGAAAGTACGGAAAGCTGCAGCTTTTCCGTTAATGCCGGAAGAAATATAACATTTGAAAACGTGAAAGGTCCTTCGGCAACAGGCGCAAGCTGGGAAATCGTTTCACCGGAAAGCAATATCACGGTGAAGAATTTTGCAGGGGGAAATGTGTCGGTGGGATACAGTGTAAAAAAGAATCTGAGGTTTACCGGAAGAGTGACGGGAACGGGATGCATTACTCTTATTCCCATGAAGACAACGCCGGATAAGTACCATATCATCGCAACCCTGACCAGAAACGAAAAGGTTGTGACCCAGGTGTCTTCTTATTATGATATTTCCTGCTTTAAGCTGCTTGGCAGTGTGAATGTGCCAGCAGGCAGCAGCCTTAAGAAAAAAGGAACCACCGTTATTCTGGAAATGCCCTGATAACGGTGGCGATATAGGTGTCAGCCTTCGATATGTATGTTTTTAATGGCCCAGAGCTGTAACGCCTTGGCATTGGTGGAAATCTTTTCCAGAGAGTCCAGAATGTGCTGGAAAGCAGGCTTCTCGTTCTCGGAAATGATGCCGTCTTCCGAAATGGCGATCAGGGAAGCCCGGAGCATATCGATATCCTTTAAGGAACCGAGTACCTTAAGGGCGAGTCTGTCAAAGTCATCAATGGTAACTTCTTTTACACTGCCTTTGCCGACAGGACATTCTCTGGCGCAATAAGAATTGCACAGCTCCGGACAATTGTATGTCCTCGACATGGCAAGAACTTCTTCGGGGTAGGGGTTGATGGCGTCCAGCTCTATACGGGCAAGCCTTGTGCGGTCGATGCCGATAATTTCCGCCGCTTTCTCCCGGCTGGTAAAATCATCATTTTCCTTTGCAGCTTCGTATCGTGCAAGATAGTACATATTATCTGCAGCTTTTGTAGCTTTTTTGCCCATGTTGTATATCTCCTTGTGTGTTACACTGTATTTGTCCGGTGAAAAAAGCCGTACAAATACAGTTTATGAAATAAAAATGCTTTTGTAAAGAATTAAATCCAATTCTTGTAAAAGTTTGTTGAGAAAAAGAATTAAATTTGATACAATAAAGATAAGCCTGTTCATAAACTGGTATAGAAAATAATTATGTAAACGGAGGATGAGAAAATGGGTTTAATCAGACTTGCCAAAATCGGTGTAGACGCAATCGGCTCTACATTGGGTGATCAGTGGTTGGAATATTTCTACTGTGATTCCATCGACAGCGATACCCTGATGGTAAAAGGACAGAAGAAAGTAAACGACGGACATAACTATAACACGAAGGGCATGCAGGACAACATTATTTCCAACGGTTCCGTGATTGCGGTCAATGAAGGTCAGTGTATGATGATCGTTGACAACGGAAAAATCGTGGATATCTGTGCAGAGGCCGGAGAATTCAAATACGACAACTCCACCGAGCCTTCCATCTTTGCAGGCAACTTCTTACAGAGTCTCGGACAGACTGCCGTTACCGCATGGAGAAGATTTACCTTTGGCGGCAATGCAGGCAAGGATCAGAGAGTGTATTATTTCAATACAAAAGAAATCATGAACAACCTTTACGGTACGGCAACTCCCATTCCTTTCCGTGTGGTTGACAATAAAATCGGACTGGATTTAGATACCGAATTAAAGTGTAACGGTAAATATTCCTTCCATATTGCAGATCCCGTGGTATTCTACACCAAGGTCTGCGGCAACGTAAAAGATTCTTACAACAAATCCGAACTGACAAGCTTCATGAAGGATGAAATGATTACCGCACTGCAGCCTGCACTGGGTGAGCTTTCTGCGCAGGGCATCCGCTACAGCGAGCTTCCCAGAAGCACAAAGGAACTGGTAAATGCGCTGAACACCGAGCTGAGTGAGCAGTGGATGGCAGCCCGCGGTATTGAAATGGTTTCCATTACCTTCAATCCTTCTCTGCCGAAGGACGTTTCCGAGATGATTCGTGCAAGACAGAACGAGGCTGTTTACAAGGATCCGAACATGGCAGCAGCCGGTATTGCGGCAGCACAGATGGAAGCTATGAAGTCTGCAGCAAGCAATACCTCTACAGGCCCCATGATGGCATTCGCCGGAATGAATATGGCACAGATGGCAGGCGGCATGAACGCCGGCAACCTCTTTGCGATGGGTCAGCAACAGCAGCAGGCTTCCCCTGCACAGGCAGCTCCCGCAGCACCTGCAGGCGGCGCAGCAGAGCCCATATTAGGCTGGACCTGTTCCTGCGGCAAGGCTGACAACAGAGGAAAATTCTGTGTAGAATGCGGAAGTCCCAAGCCTGCGGAAGCCGGCTGGACCTGCTCCTGCGGTCAGGTAAATCAGGGTAAATTCTGCTGCAACTGCGGCAAGAAGAAACCGGAAGGCGCACCGCTTTACAAGTGCGACAAGTGCGGATGGGAGCCGGAAGACCCCACACATCCTCCTAAATTCTGTCCGGAATGCGGAGATGTTTTTGACGATAACGACATTCAGTAAGCAATTAAAAAACAATAATGGAGAAGAGCAATGAGTTCAGCAATCGTAGGCCTGATTATTGTACTGGTTCTTCTGCTTGTACTGGTAGGCGTAATTTATTACGCCTACCGTAATATTAAGCGGAAAGTCAGCCGTTTTTCACAGACGGTATTCGGTACATCGGATTTAATAGAAGGGATAAAACAGAGAGATTTGGAGGTGGCATCCACACCCAAGTCGGTTGCCGGTGTGACCAGTCTTTATCTGCCACGTATCCAGAGGGATTTTCCGGAGTTCCATTATCAGGAAATGAAGAGCCGCGCGGAAAATGTGCTGACCTCTTATTTGCGAAGCATCGATGCAAACAATGTCTCTCTTTTATCGGAAGGTACGGAAGAGTTAAAAGAGCAGTTAGCCATGCGTCTTTCCATTTTAGAGTCAGAGGATACCAGGGAGCAGTTTGACGGTATCCGTATTCACCGGACGGAAATCACCGGCTACAACAAAGACAAAGTAAAATGTGCCGTGGTATTCCAGTCATCTGTGGAATACACCCACTACAAGGAAAAAAACGGAAACGTAATCAGCGGCAGCAACAGTATGAAGACGCAGACCCGGTACAATGTGGAATGCATTTACATACAGGACAGGGATATGATAGAAAATCTGCATGATGCGGCATTGGGAATCAACTGTCCCAACTGCGGAGCCCCCTTGTCCGGTGTGGGAGCCAAGGTATGTGAGTACTGCGGTTCTCCGATTATCGAAATGAACATTTATTCCTGGAATTTCAGCAAGGTGGCGGAAGCATAAAAAGGAAATTTGAATTTAAGAGGTTTTTATGAGTATATATGATACATTGAATGAACCGCAGAAGCAGGGCGTCTACACCGTAGACGGACCTGTTCTTTTGCTTGCAGGGGCAGGAAGCGGCAAGACGAGAGTCCTGACACACCGCATTGCCTACCTGATAGATGAAATGGGAGTCAATCCCTGGAATATTTTAGCCATTACCTTTACCAACAAGGCAGCAGGCGAAATGAGAGAGCGTGTGGACAATTTAATCGGCATGGGCGCCGAGCAGGTCTGGGTGGCAACCTTCCACTCCACCTGTGTCCGGATTTTACGCCGCTATATTGACAGAATAGGCTTTGACAACAGCTTTACCATTTACGATACGGACGACCAGAAAACGGTGGTAAAAAATATTATAAAAAAGCTGGATTTAGACCCTAAAATGTATAAGGAAAGAAGCATTATGGCGGCTATTTCGGCAGCCAAGGACGAGCTGCTTTCCCCGACGGAGTATGAAATCCAGAGCAGCGGAGATTATAAGGCAATGCAGATTGCCAGAATCTACAGAGAATACCAGGCAACCTTAAAAAAGAGCAATGCACTGGATTTTGACGATATTATTGTAAAGACCGTGGAGCTTTTTAAGGCAAATGAAGAAGTGCTGCATTCCTATCAGGAGAGATTCCGTTACATTATGGTGGACGAGTATCAGGATACCAATACGGCACAGTTTGAACTGATACGGCTGTTAGCGGACAAATACCGCAACCTCTGCGTGGTCGGTGACGATGACCAGTCCATTTACAAATTCCGCGGCGCCAATATCCGGAATATTCTGGACTTTGAAAAGGTGTACCCGGAAGCGGTTGTGATAAAGTTAGAGCAGAATTACCGTTCTACCGGAAATATCTTAAATGCAGCAAATGCCGTTATCCACAACAATGTGGGACGAAAAGAGAAGAAACTCTGGACGGATAAAGGGGACGGCGGCAAGGTTCATTTCCGCCAGTTCGATACGGCATATGAGGAAGCCGAATACATTGCGGACGATATTGCACACAGCATCAAAAGAGGTGAGGGAAGCTATGGGGATTATGCGGTGCTTTACCGTACCAACGCCCAGTCCCGCCTTTTGGAAGAACGTATGATTGCGGAAGGTATTCCCTATGATGTGGTAGGCGGCGTGAACTTTTATGCCCGAAAAGAAATCAAGGACGTTCTGGCGTACCTGAAAACCATTGATAACGGTCAGGATGATGTTGCCGTGAAGCGTATTATCAATATCCCGAAACGTGGCATCGGACAGACCACCATAGACAGGGTGCAGGCTTATGCGGATGACAGACAGATCAGCTTTTACGATGCGCTGAAAGAAGCCGACCGGATTATGACGCTGGGAAAGGCAGCAGCCAAGGTAAAGCCTTTTGTGGAGCTCATTCAGACATTCCGCAGCAAGTTAAGCTATTACGGTCTCAGGGATTTGATAGATGATGTGCTGGAAAAAACAGCCTATGTGGAAGATTTGCAGAATTCGGATGAAGAGGATGCAGAGGACAGAATCGCCAACGTGGATGAACTGGTCAGCAAAGTGACATACTATGAGGAACAGCACGAAGAAGCCACCTTGAGTGAATTCCTGGCGGAAGTGGCACTGGTGGCGGATATTGACAAGGTGGGGGACAAGGACGAAAAGGTTCTTTTAATGACCCTGCACAGTGCTAAGGGACTGGAATTTCCCCATGTGTATTTAGCGGGCATGGAGGACAGTGTATTTCCCAGCTATATGACCATTGTCTCCGATGACAAGTCCGATATGGAAGAAGAAAGACGCCTGGCTTACGTGGGTATTACCCGTGCCAAGGAAGAACTGACATTAACCTGCGCCAAGATGCGTATGGTGAGAGGAGAAACCCAGTACAATCCGGTGAGCCGCTTTGTCCGGGAAATTCCGAAAGAGCTTTTGGACAATACCATGCCGGCACCGAAGTTTCCAAAGGAAGAGATTATGGATTTTGGAAGCTCCTCCTTTACCGGATTTCAGGCAGACAGCGGCAGCACGACGGATTTCCGCCCCAAGGCGGTTGTAAAACCCAAAGTCACGGTAACTGCCAGAAAGCCTTTTATTGCCAAGGATATGGGCGCCCTGAACCGGATTGCCGGCATTTCCAAGGGCAGCTCCATGGATGCGGGTACGGAAATCGATTACGGACCCGGCGACCGTGTGAAACATGTAAAATACGGAGAGGGAACCGTGAAAGCCGTGCAGAAGGAGCCGAGAGACTACAAGGTTACCGTAGAATTTGACCTTGCCGGTCAGAAAATTATGTATGCCTCCTTTGCAAAATTAAAAAGAGTGTAGATAATCCGCAAAAATCATGCTATAATGAGCAAAAGCAGATTTGTTTATAAGAAAAATAACCATATACAGATAAATAAAATATAGGAAAGGCGGACGGAACCATGAACAAATTAGAAAATTTACTGGACATTGTAAAATCAAACGAAGTGAAAATCAACGATTTACTTCACAAGAAAGAATTAGAAGAAAAAGAGGAAAAAAAGGACAACAAGCTTTGCCTGATTTTCGGTATCATTGCCGCCGTACTGCTGGTAGCGGTTATTGCATACGCAGTATACAAGGTATTTATTGAGAAGCCGGATTATCTGGATGATTTTGAAGACGAATTTGAGGATGATTACGAAGACGGCTTTGACGAAGAAGATGACTTCGAGGACGAAGAAGAGTAATAAACAGGAAAAAGGTACAGGGTTATGAAAAAAGGACAGGTATATGAGGGAGTAGTGGAGCGGATAGACTTTCCCAACAAAGGAATCGTAAAGGTGGGAGAGGATGTCTGTGTGGTAAAGAATGCTCTGCCTGGACAGAAAGTAACCTTCAGCATAAGCAAGCTTAGAAAAGGGAAGGCGGAAGGCCGTCTCCTTCAGGTGACAGAACAGTCACCGTTGGAGTGCGGAAGTCCGTGTTCCCATTTTGGGTTGTGCGGAGGTTGTACTTATTTGTCTTTTCCCTATGAGGAACAGCTGAAAATCAAAGAGGGTCAGGTCAAACGTCTGTTAGACAGTGTGCTGCTTGACGGACAGGGTGCTTATCACTGGGAAGGTATCAAAGCCAGCCCGGCTTATTTTGCATACCGCAATAAAATGGAGTTTTCCTTTGGCGATGAAACAAAGGACGGTCCCCTTACTCTCGGCATGCACAAAAGAGGCAGTTTTTACGATGTCCTTACCGTAAACGACTGCCGGATTGTGGATGAGGATTACCGGAAAATCCTTACGGCAGTCAGGGATTATTTTGCGGAAAGAAATGTCTGCTTTTACCACAGACTCTCCCACGAAGGCTTCTTGCGCCATCTGCTTGTGCGGAAAGCGGTAAAGACCGGCGAAATCTTAGTGGCGCTTGTTACCACCACCCAGAGTCCCTGGAAGGCGGAAACGGCATCGGGCGTGCAGGATACTTCGATGGAAACACAGAAGGCAGTATTCGGAATGCAGGGGAGTGCTTCTGAAATGCAGGAGACTACTTCCGGTGTGCAGGAATTGATAGACGGTTTTAGTGCTTTGTTGCAGGGGTTGACTTTAGAGGGAACTCTGACAGGCATACTTCATATGGAGAACGATTCCATTGCAGATGTGGTACAGAGTGATAAAACCCGTATTTTATATGGAAAAGATTATTTTTACGAGGAACTTCTGGGGCTGAAATTCCGTATTACGCCCTTTTCCTTTTTCCAGACCAATTCTCTGGGAGCCGAAGTCCTTTATGAAACGGCAAGAAGCTATATCGGCAAATTAAGCGGCGGCAAGGAAAGCGTGGTTTTTGATCTATACAGCGGAACCGGTACCATTGCCCAGCTTATGGCGCCCGTAGCCGGTAAGGTCATCGGTGTAGAAATCGTGGAGGAGGCTGTAGAAGCTGCCAAAGAAAATGCCGCCTTAAACGGTCTTACCAACTGCGAATTTTTAGCGGGAGATGTATTGAAGGTACTGGATGACATCACCGAAAAGCCGGACTTTATTATTTTAGACCCGCCGAGGGACGGCATTCATCCCAAGGCACTTCCGAAAATCATAAACTACGGTGTGGAGCGGATTGTTTATATTTCCTGCAAACCCACCAGCCTTGTGCGTGACCTGGCGGTATTTCTGGAAAACGGCTACTGCGTGGAAAAGGCTACTGCCGTTGACCAGTTCCCCTGGACGGCAAATGTGGAGACGGTTTGTTTGCTTTCCAAGGGAGATGTCAAGAGCAAAAAGATCCGTGTGGAGTTTAGCCTTGAGGATATGGACACGGACGGATTCAAGAAGGGTGCTACCTATAACGCTATACGGGACTGGATAAAAGAAAAGTACGGGTACCGCGTTACGAATCTGAATATCGCTCAGGTAAAACAGAAGCATGGGATCATAGAACGGGAGAACTACAACAAGCCTAAATCACCGGATAGTAAACAGCCGGGATGCCCAGAGGAGAAGATTAAGGCAATCGAGGATGCCATGAGGCATTTTCAGATGATTGAATAATAATGATCGCGCTAAGTATATAAACGGGAGGATGGTTATTATATGGATACCATGGAAGAGATAAAGGTACTGATGATAGACGATGATGAGCTGATTGCCAGATCGACATCGGAATATTTCAATATAGTAGGCGTAAAGACTGCCTATGTTACAAGCTATGATGCGGCAGTGGAGTTTCTGGACAAGCAGGAGGTTTCACTGCTTCTTCTTGATATCAATCTCGGTGATAAGTCGGGCTTTGACCTATGTAAAAGGATAAGGGAAAGCTATGATATGCCGATCTTTTTCATCAGTGCCCGTACCAGTGATGATGATGTCCTGATAGCACTTAATATCGGCGGTGATGACTATATCAAAAAGCCGTATACCCTGAACATTCTTCTGGCCAAGGTAAAGGCTGCACTGGGCAGATATGAAATGGCAAGAGAGGTGGCGCTAAAGGCGGCAGCGGATAATAACGATGTGTCAAAGGAGAATCCGGCAGACGACAGGATCCTTATCAGGGACGGTCTGTATCTTGATACGGCAATCCATAAGCTTATCGGGCACGGAAAACAGATGGAGCTGCGTGCCATGGAATATAAACTCCTTTTTTATCTTTTGAATAATACCGGCAGGGTCATTACCAGGGATGAGCTTTTTGATAATGTATGGGGAGACGAGAATACCTGCGACGGGACCATAACCGTACACATAAGGCATATTCGTGAAAAGATAGAACCCGATCCGAAGGAACCTAAGATCATCAAGACAGTCTATGGTGTGGGATATATGGTGGAGAAATAGTTATGAGCGGTTATATGAAAAAGTGCATAATCACACTTCTACTGGCATGCGTGGCGGTGCTGTGCTTCGGGCTTATTACCGAGACGGCTTTAAACAATGCGTCAGATGTCTCAAAAGGAAGCATTACCACGCTGAATCATATCGTAAAGACTGCCGGGGAACATAGGGATGATCTTACCGCTCTTGAAGATATTGATGTGGATTTTGTTATCGTGGATGCCGGGGATCATCTCTTATATTCTCATGTGACAGAGGGATTATCTCCGGATAAGCTGTCTGTAGGAGAGGCAATAGAAAAGCGCTACCCCTATAGCTATCTGTCTGATGGCGGTAAGATATGGGGCGCAGCTATACTCCTTGACGATCCGGCGGATGCCTTCAAAAAAATGATCTTTTATGTGACAGCTGCTCTTATCATTCTCGTCCTGCTCATGGGCGTCTTAATGATCCTGTATGGCTTATATATCCGCAAAAGCATAGTGATGCCCTTCCGAAATATGAAGGACTTTGCGGCAAAGGTGGCGCAGGGCAAGCTGGACGAACCCTTAAGGATGGACAAAGACAATATGTTCGGAGTTTTTTCCGAAAGCTTTGATATTATGCGGGAAGAGCTAGCAGAGACGAAGGAGAGGGAGCTTGAGCTTCAGAAAAAGGAAAGGGAGCTTGTAGCATCATTAAGCCATGACCTTAAGACTCCTGTTACAGGGATAAAGCTTACGGCAGAGCTTATAAAGATGCGATTGTCTGTGAAGACGGATACGGATAATACAGGTGAATATGAGGGAGAAGAGTTAGGAGGCAGAGCGCCTGTCATGGAAGGAGAGGGTGAAAAAATATATTTTACGGCAGAGGAGCTCCATGCGCTGAATGCAGATGCCGAAGGGATTTATCAAAAAGCAGAGCAGATCGATGTGCTGCTGGCAGACCTTTTTACCTCGACACTGGATGATCTGAAAGAATTTAAGGTAGCATGCAGGGATGAGGAGTCAAAGATCTTGGCGGATATTGTGAAAAGCTCTGATGAGAGAGCGCTTGCCGTAATGGATGATATCCCTTCCGTGATCATAAATATCGACAGAAGGCGGATGTCGCAGGTGATCGGGAATGTTATCTCCAATTCCTACAAGTACGCGGATACCCGGATCGATATAGCTTTCAGGATATCGGGAAAGTATCTGGAAATGCAGATCACGGATCACGGCCCCGGGGTGCCGAAAGCTGAGATCGACCTGATCACCAACAAATTCTACCGGGGAAAGGACTGGCGGGATACGGATAAGGATGGTAACGGTCTGGGACTTTATATCGCAAAGATGCTGATGAATAAAATGAGCGGGGATCTCCTTGTTGAAAGTGATGGCAGGGGGGTTAAAGTTACGCTGGTGATCCCATTGAGCTGAGTTTCATTTAATAACTTTTTAATATTTTTACAACATCGATTTAAGGATGTTTCTAAAAGAGCCATATATAATACGATTAAGCTGATCAAAAATGTGATCTGCAGACAGCTGCTTTGAACAGGTTTCGGGCAGCTAAATACGCAGAAAGATGTGATCAAAGAAAGGGTATTATATATGGCTTCTTCTATTTTACAAACAGAAAAACTCTGCAAATCATTTTCCAACGGCGGCATACAGCAGCATGTTATCAAGAATCTCGACATGGAAATAAGTAAAGGTGACTTTACGGTCATCATGGGTTCTTCGGGATCGGGTAAATCGACATTGCTCTATGCATTGTCCGGTATGGATAAGCCTTCGATGGGCAAGGTCGTCTTCAATGGTAAAGAGATTCAGGACTTAAGCAACGATGAACTCGCGGTCTTCAGACGCGGCAACTGCGGATTCGTATTCCAGAGCATCTATCTTCTTGAGAATCAGACAGTGCTGGACAACGTATTAACAGGCGCCCTCATAGTTCAGAAGAACTCACCTGAATTAGTAAATAAGGCTAAAGAACTTCTTAAGAAAGTCGGGCTTAATGAGGAAGTATGGAATAAGTATCCGAGCCAGCTCTCAGGCGGTGAGGCTCAGAGAGTCGGCATCGTAAGGGCAATCATAAATGATCCGAAGATCCTCTTCGCCGATGAGCCGACAGGTCAGTTAAACTCCGCATCAGGCCGCGATGTCCTCGATATCTTTACAGATATTCACAAGAACGGCCAGAGCATCGTCATGGTTACACATGATCTTAAGACTGCACTTCGCGGTACACGCGTCCTTTATTTAAGAGACGGCGGAGTCGTTGGCGATTACAGGATGCCGAACTACGGTGAGGACGATATCAGGGAAAGAAGAAACAACCTGACTTCCTTCCTCGAAGATATGGGGTGGTAAAGATGGGAAAGATACTAAGACTTTCACTTTTTAACTTAAGAAAGAACAAGAAAGAAGCGGCAGCGATCGCATTTCTTACTCTGGTCTCCACGATGATGCTTGGCATCTTCGCGATCAACTTAAGTAAGGTAAGCAATGCCTTCGATGAAAGCTTCGCTCAAAGCGGATCCGTTGATACGTTTATCGGAATCACTGACAATGATTACCATGATGTATACCTTAATATTCTCGAAGAAGACTTCGGGTTTGACGATGTTAGAAGAGGAGATATGCTCTTCGGTTTCTCAACGGGCGTTTTCCATGACGGCGAGAAGATTGCTTATAACCTTGCATTAGTTACAGAATCAGAGAATCAGAAGATCGATGACGGCAATATCATCGAATCTATGACCGAAGAGCAGATGGATTCTCTCGATCACCGGGTGATTTTGCCATCATTTTTTAAATATAATCTCGGATACGAGATTGGTGATGAATTCATTCCCGTAGTCGCAGGAAGACAGTATCCGTTCACGGTGGCAGGTTTCTATAACACAGGTTTGTCGAATGAATCAGGAATACTGTTTAAGGTCATTATCTCGAATGAGGACTACAGACTTCTGACACCTGTATTTCAAGAATATGTTTTTCTGGCCTTTAATTCTGACGATGATTTCAATTACAGAGAGTATTTCACAAGCTGCATGGATGAATCAGGTGACAGCTTTGAAGGATACGGTTTTACAAAAGAAGATGAGAAGGCAAACGAGACCAGATTCCTTAATATGTTCCTTTACATGAGCATCACACTCTCGCTCATTACATTCGTAGCATCGATCTTCATGGTAAGAAATAAGATCAGATCCGACATCGAAGACCAGATGGAGAGGATAGGTGTCCTCGAGGCTCTGGGCTATAAGGGTAAGGAGATCTCGTTATCATATGTGTTCGAGTATGTGATCTCAAGCGGCATCGGCGGCATCATCGGAGGCACCATTGCGCTTGTAGCAACTCCGTTTATGAACAATATCATAAGCGTTATGCTCGGACGTGAAGTGGTATCTGCTGCGAAAGTATATATGGTGCTGCCGGTAGTGATCGGCGTCATCGGACTGATACTTATCTTTGCTCTTGCCAAGGCCGCTATGGTAAAGAGATTTCCTCCTGTTGTAGCTTTTCGCCGGGGAATACGCACGCATAACTTCAAGCGTAATGTGCTCCCTCTTGAGAATACCGGTAAAAACATTAACAGAAGACTCGGCTTCAAGGACAGCATCAGGAATATAAGAACGGGCGCAGGTGTCGGCCTTTGCATCTTCCTTGCGGGAACTGCATTACTGTTCTGCATGTATACATTCGTAATGTTCTTTAACGGCTCGGACGGCCTTGTAAAGCTCATGGGTATGGAGATATCAGACGATGTAATGACTATAAACGAAGGTGTCGATCCTTATGCATTAAACGAGGAGCTCCTGGCGATGCCCGAGGTCAGAATGACACGCGTTACCTATCTCTATCCGTCTTTCCGTGTGGACGGACAGAAAGAAGGAACGGTTTTCCCCTACGGGGAATATACCGATATGGAGTATATTATCCCTATGGATGGCAGATATCCTGAGCACGATAACGAGGTGATGATCTCGCTTAGAAGAAGCAGGACTTATGGTCTTAATGTAGGTGATACTATCGTGATCGATAATAAGGGAGTTAAAACGAGCTATATCATTACAGGTATCGTAGGCGCCATGAGCAACAACCAGATGAATCTTTACATGACGCTGGATGGTTTCCAAAGAGCAAACGGAAGTGCTGCGCCCGGCTGCGTTGAGATCTATCTTGAGGATGGAGTTAACAGAGAAGAATTTGAAAGCAAGCTTATCTCAATCTATGGGCAGAGCGTTGACACGGCTATGTCGGGGGATAATGCAGGCGGAACACTTGAGGAGAGGATACAGGCGGAGGCTTCTGAGAAGATCGCTGTTTTGATGTCGACTTACGGGGTCACGAGTGTCGATTATGCGGTGCGTGTAGGCGATCAGCTCATAACCGGTAACAGCAGACAGTTTGTCATGAAGGAGCTGCAGTCTTATCACGATCTTGTTAAGTCACAGTTGGATCCGATATCGAACATCACGAGATTGTTCACGGGGGTCGGAGCTGTAGCGATAGGTGTGATTGTTGCCGTTATCCTCGGCATCATCGCTTCCTCCAACGTTATGAAGAGGCGTAAGGACTTGGGTATCATGAAGAGCCTCGGTTACTCTTCGAAGGATCTCATGACACAGATCGCGATCAGCATCATTCCGGTGACGGTGGTGTCCGTTATCCTTGCATCAGCAGCGTCGATAATAATCAACAAGGTGTTCTGGTTTCAGGTCTTCGGTGCAGATATCAAGACGAGTATTCCGGTTCTGATCCTCACAGATCTCGCACTTATAGCATTCACATTCGTGATGACTTATATAGGCGCAGGCAAGATCAGAAAGATCTCCGTAAATGAACTGATGACTGAGTAAGAGGTGGATATTATGAAGAGAATTACAAAGAGTATATTAGCGTCGCTTCTGGCGGTTGGTATGATGGGAGGAAGCCTTGCCGCGGATTCTGCGGGAAGCGGTGATGCGGGAAATTCCTCACCCGCGCAACCTTCTGAAGATGAGAGGATCTACTGCGTGGGATCCGTAAGTAAAGTCTATGTAACTGCAGCAGTCATGCAGCTTGTCGATCAGGGGCTTGTGGAGCTTGATGAACCGATCACAACTTATATTCCGGACTTTACGATGGCAGACGACAGGTACACTGATATTACGGTCAGGATGTTGATGGATCACACCTCCGGTATCATGGGTACGTCGATGAGAAATATGATGCTGTACGATGATAATTACGCCGATCAGTTTCTTTTGGAAAATCTCGCGGCACAGCGCCTGATCCACGAGCCCGGTGAATATGCGGCATACTGTAATGACGGTTTTGAACTTCTTGAGATCATAGTCGGGAACGTGACGGGAATGGATTACACAGAGTATGTTGAGGAAAATATCGCAGCCCCTGTCGGCGCAGCGCATACGGGTTCGCCTCTGACGCTTTTCGCTAATGAGCTTAACGCGCCGATCACATTTACAGGTAACGTGCCTTACGATTACGATTATTGTATGGATATAGGTGCAGGCGGAATCATGGCGACTGCTTCGGATGTGGCGAGCTTCGGAAGTGCTTTCTTCACGGGTAATGATGTTCTCCTGTCTTCTGAATCGCAGGAGGCCATGGCGACAAGATGGAATGACGAAGGAGAGAATACAGATATCTATGAGGACGATAACGGCCTGGGATGGGACTACGTCGAGAGCTTAGCCTATGAGCAGGCGGGTGTTACGGTCCTGGGTAAGGGCGGAGATGTTATGAATCAGCATGCACATCTGTTGGTGGCACCGGATCAGGAGGTGTCAGTTGCAGTCCTGTCTTCGGGCGGCAACTCCACTTACAACGAATTGGTTGCACAGGCTCTGCTTGATGTTGTTCTCGAAGAGCAGGGAATAGAGATCGATCACGAGGCAGATCACACATATGAGTTCGCGGATGAGATTCCGGAAGAGTATCTCGGATATGAGGGATTCTATGTCTTCGGTTCCTACTACGGCCCTTCGTATGCTTACATATCATTTGATGGTGATATGATGCATGTGCAGCATTTTGACTTCGGAACCGAGAGAACTGACGATTACCGCCTCTTAACTGATGGAAGCTTTATAAGTGTGGATGAGAGCGGTGTGCCGGCGGTGAACTATTATGCAGGCAGATTCGAAGAACGTGACGGTCATGTGTATATTACCGTGGAATCAAGTACGCAGGAGACGGGACTTGGGACGAGTACCTATTATCAATATGCGGCTGAGCGAATCGATCCGAATCCGGTAAGTGAAGAAGCATCAGCTTCATGGCAGGGGATCTGCGGCAGAGATCTGGTGATCTGTAACGAGAGATATTCTTCAGCTTATTATGACAGGCCGTTCGGTTCCATGTATATGATGGATGAGCTTCCGGGATATGTCTATTTGCTTACGATAGGGTACAGTAGACCTTTGCAGATTGTAGATGAGACCGAAGCTTTATCCTTTACAACGATACCAAGCAGTGTGAACCGCGACCTTGTAGATGCAGAGCTTATCTCACAGGATCTGTCAGACGGAACATCGGTTACAATGCTTGCTTTGACAACAGGCATGAATTGCCGCTTCGTTGATGAGCTCCCTGTATTTGATAACAGCGTCACGGAGATCGCACTTCATGATGACGAGGCACAGTGGTTCGTGATCGGCGATGATATGGCGGGAACTGTCATCACTGCTGACTATCCCGAGGATTCGGTCATCTACGTCTATAACAAGTATCACGAGGTTGTATATTCGACTCACATGCAGGGGGCGTCCGGCATAATCCCGCTTCCTTCGGAAGGATATATCATGTTTGCAGGACTTGACGGAGGAGTCATATCTATCGAATAGATTAAGGATAATGAAATAAAGGGGATTTATAAAAGTTGTTGATTTTTAAAGGGCATCCTGATCAAGTGGTGCCCTTTTATGTAAAAAAATTGACAAAGATGTAAAGAACTGATTATAACAAACAGAGCAAATGCTCGGTATACCAGTTATCAATTCCAATGGAAGGTTTAAGTAAGGCGACACTTGAAAGCATACTGAATTCTTCGTGCAGTGTATTTACGGTAGCTATCCCAGAAGTTGCCCCATCCTTAATATAGAGAATATCTCCAAATTCAGGATTGCATCGAGCGAAAATTTCCTTGTGAACCTCAGCAGTAACATATGTAATATCATCTAACACAATACCATTTGATTTGATATTTTTCGCTGTAATATATTTATACTCACCGGTCGGAAAATTGTCGGGTGAATGATGAGTACCATCTGTTACCTTCAAGCAAATAGAAATAAGCCTTGCCCATTCCCACCCTTCAGGCACTTCAAACGGAATCTCATCCTCAATGCATTTTACGGTTCCATCGGAGAACTTCTCATAATGTAAATTATGAAATCTATTTTTGAATGATATTTGTAATAATACTTGAGGTGAGTCAAAAGTGACGCACCTATATAAATATCAGAGGTTTTAGGGGACTTTTCCCTAACAGGATGCATTTTGGTATGGATATACAAAATGCGTATTTTGCAGAGGACACCATGAGAAATCTATAATAGAAATTAGCTGATAAAAAGCTTCGGGAATATGTGAGCCGAATTTTTTGAATTGAAGATATTGCCTTTTCCTTAGCGTGGTTGTATCATCAAGAAAAGAATTATCGGAATTATTCTGATGCGATGCAGAGGCGACTAAGGAAGGAGGGAAGCGTTGAATAAGGAATTTGAATGCTGCTGCACATTTCTGACCGAGATGATGGAGAAGTATGGATCACTGGTTTTGAGAGATATCGCCGTAGAAATTCAGTATGAACCGGAAACTTGGTGTGATGATGCAGAAGGAAAACGACTTCGGTATGAGACATATGCAAAACGATTTATGGAACGATTTAAGAAAGCGGCATAAGACATACCGACATCTTGCGAAATTTCATTGATTGAGTGGGATGTGATACATACGAAAGAGCGTTCAAAAAAGAAAATTATTCTTAAAAAGATAGTGAAAGATCTTTTGAACCTAATGACTTATGGAAGAAGATTTGCTACGCTTTCAATTGGAAAGTTTACCATTGACCGATAAGTGGTATATAAATGGTCGGGTTGTAAGTTTACCGCTAACCAATATGCGGTATATAAATGGTTGGGGCGAAAGTGTTGTCCTCCACCAGTATGGGTGGAGGATTTTTTTACTAAAGGAAGGGGTACATGAAGAAAACAGGATTTTATATAATAAAAGATTCCTTTTTTGATGATATGGATGAACCATATCTCAAAGGGAATAAGAAAGGTAACAGATCTCATTGCTATTGTTTTGAGGATGCAACTTCAGGTTTATATTGGATGATCCTGCTATCAAGCAGGATAGACAAGTACAAAAAGATTGCTGGAGAATAAGAAAAAGCTGGAAAACATTCGTCTATAGATGCAAGTGGTTTAATAGACTTTTATTCGCAATATGGACATCCAATTAGCCGGGAACCCCATCAACTCCATAGTTTTATCAGACGGAGTATACTTTTTGATGACTTTCTTTAAGTCAGAATAAAATTGTCGGAAATCAGCGGCATCAAGTAAATATTTCAATGAGATTACCGTAGCAAATAAGTCGGATTTGCCTTGCTGGTATCTGAAGTTTATCTTTGGAATTCGTAACTTTTTATGTGCAACAAGGTCAGGAATAGAGTCTTGAGTTTTTGCATTAAATAAACGATTGCCATGAGCACAAATATTGCGGTATTTAGTGAGGATGACAAGCATCTTACCAAGTTCATTTCTGCCGATATGGTGAAAATCATTACATACAAGGGTTTTGCAGTGTCCTTTTAAATAACGATACATGCTGGCGGTTTCACCAATAGTAAGGTCGGTGGTAAGAACCCACAAAGGGACATCTTGATAAGTACACATATAATGAGCAACCTGTGGAGAGGGATGACGACCATTAATCTTTCCATTCATTTTACGAAATAGATGTTGTACATCGGACAGGTTATTACCATAGTCATAATTGTTGATATCCTGATAAAATGCCATACCGTTACCATATGTATTGCTGAAATGATATGAAATGGATGATTTCACATGCTTTTCAAAGATTAATATATATTTCAAAAATACATCTCTTAATTCTGCATCAAACAAATACAAATTATAGATATCATCAAAGGTGGTACCGGGATAAAAGCTATTTGTTGAAGGGTCTTTAAAAATATCTTTGTATCCGTTGATAAGACCATAGTAACTGACTTTTTCAAGAGCGGTTGTTGCAGAAATTTCATCGTTAATGACTAACTGCTTTTGCTTTAAATATTTAATTTGTGCCTGATAATCTAAAAAAGGTTTCTTATGTAGATTGTTAGCCATAAAACACCTCCAAAATTTTCTGCATAAATAACAAAACGGCCCCCGCAGGAGCCGCCCGGGTTACGGGCTTCTCAAGTTTCCGTAACTCATTCACTACGAAAAGTATAAGTCATCTATGACAAGATGTCAAATGCTTTTTAGTAGTAATTATATGATATGCAACTCTTAAAATAATTATAACACAAACTGATGTTCGATACAAGAGAATGAGATTGGAAATTAGTTAGAAATCGTATTAGCGATTGGCAGGAAACATATATGGAACGATTGAGTAGAGAATATATAGACTTATTAAGTGGAGATGAAAATGCTTTCGATAAATTCTGGAAGCTGAAAGGATGAATAAAAAAGAATAAAAACATCCGGGGGTAATGCTTGAAATAAGCAAATGGAATATCTAAATATGCCCCGGTTATTGCCATGCTGCAGAAAAATTCAACTTTGATTTTACCACAATAGGGGGGAGTGAATGTATCGAAAAAGAAAGCAAAATACTACATATTATACTCGTGTATCAACAGCAATTCGGGTTAATGGCTACAGCTTGGATGCACAGAAGGATAAGCTTAAAAAATATGCAGAATTTCAAGATATGGAAACTATAGAAGAATATTCCGATGAAGGGCATTCTGGTAAGAATATAAAGGCTGTCAGAAATTTATGCGTATGCTGAATGATATTGAAGATGTCAAGGACGGATTTGATTTCGACCTTGTATTTAAATTATGTGATGCAGAAGAAACGGAGGGGAGATTCAATCATGCGAAAAAAGGGATTACCAAAACCGACAGGGGAATATGCAGTCGGAACATTTACGTACACAGTCAAAGACGATAGGAAAGAAATTATGCGTCAGGGAGGCATGCGAAGCGTGGCGGCAAGGGTTTATTATCCGGTGCTTAGGGAAAGCGTAAAGGGACTTACGAAAGCGGTGGCATTATCGGATAATATGCTGAAAGGCTTCAAGGATACTTTTAAGGTGGTGCCTGACTTTAGAAAGAATCCGGAGTCTAATCTGACAGAATGTTATTTAAATGCAAATAGGATACCGGGAAAAAAGTTCCCGCTGATTATGTTTAATCATGCCTATAATTCGTATAGAGAAGGGAATTCCTGTCTTTGTACAGAACTTGCTTCTAACGGATACGTTGTAATATCTGTGGATCATTCCCATGAGGCTGTGTGTAGTGAGTTTGATGACGGAACCGTTCTTTTTTTCGACAAGACTATAAAAAAGAAAATGTATGAGCCTATGATTGGTGGAATTATTACAATGCTTAAACTGGTGAGGGCAAAAGGAAGTGATGAAGAACTGGCGCAAAAGTTTGATGAGGCACAGAGAAAGTATTGTAAATTTATGATGGGGAGACTTCCGGAGTGGATAAAGGATAACGAGGCGGCCCTTGAATACGCAAAGAAAGAATTGTCAGACATGATTGACTTTGCAAAGGGCGTTGGTGTATCCGGACATTCGATGGGGGGAGATACCGCATATGCACTTTGTGCGAGAAATGAAGACTTTGTCTGCGGTATTAATCTTGATGGCGGACTGTTCGGGGATTATACAAATGATATACTGAGAAGGCCGTTTATGCAGGTTAGCTGCAAAAATAATGAAAATGTAGTGAACAGGGTTTATATCCGTCATACAGAGCCGGTTTATAAAGTTTTATTCAGAGATATGACACATATCGGATTTGCAGATGTAATAAAGTATATACTGCCAATAAAGTTATTGGTTGGAAAACTTGATGCCGATGTCCTGCATGAGAATCTCTGCAAATGTCATCTGGAGTTTTTTGACACATATCTAAAGAAGCTGAAGGACACACCGGAGTTGAAAAGCAACGATGATGTAAAGATATCTGTATATGAGGCAGATATGAGTGAGGAAATATAACCGGGAAGTTTGCGGAAACTCAAGAAGGAATATATGGATTGCTTTTTTCGGATACTTATGTATAATGAAAATATCTGAAAGGCATGATATATTACCACCAAGACATTGTTCATTGGTATTTACCATTGTTTATGAAAGTGAATTCTGGTAAATAAAGGAGAACAAAGAATTGATTGTAATTTAAAATGTCCCACTTTTGCTTTCTCTTGGGAAGGCTTTGTTGGGGTACCATTATGCCTTTTAGTATATTAAATACTAGGAGGTTTTTTTATTTATGGAAACGAACGATATCATATTTGTTCAAAATCAGATTGGATATGAATTTTCTAATTCTGATTTACTTCAACAGGCATTCATAAGAAGGTCGTATGCAAATGAAAATGGTGGTCAGGACAATGAAGTACTGGAGTTTATAGGGGATAAGGTCCTTGACTATGTGGTAGTTAAAATTCTCTGCTCCAGGTTTGGAAGGATGACCTCAGGGGCAGAATGGAACGAATATCAATGTCAGTATTCAGAGGGAAAACTGACGGAGATGAAAAAAAATCTTGTACAGAGGTCATACCTTGCGGATAGAATACAAATGCTTGATTTAGAGCAGTTTTTAATTATGGGGCAGAGTGACTGCAAGCAGAATGTACAAAATGAAGATTCTGTTCAGGAGGATCTTTTCGAGGCAATTCTGGGAGCTATTGCCATTGATTCCAACTGGGATATGCAGACATTGCAGGATGCTGTGGAAATAATGCTTAATCCCGATGAAAGCTTTGAGGGGGATGAGAATTATGTGGAACTGATTCAGGAGTGGACACTCCGAGATAGCGGTTCTACTCCTTTGTATTATTTTGAAAAAGGCAGCTATTCATCAACTTGGTATTCCCCCTTTCAAGGAGTATCACAGACTTATAAATCACTTAATGGTCCTGAAGTAAGGGAATTACAGCAATCAACATATTGCTGTCTTTTAAAAATCAGTAATGACCTTCCGGCATTCAGAGGCTTTGGAAGAAGCAAGAATCAGGCAAGAAAAAATGTGTGTAAACTGGCATATGAGTATCTGGAAGAACATGGTTATCTGTATACTATCCGGGATGAAATTGATGAGCCTGACAAAAATAAGGCAATTAACCAGCTTGAGATATTGGCAAGGCGGGGATATTTTTCGATTCCAACCTATGATTTTAAGGAAGAATATGATGAAAACGGAAATCCGATATGGTATTGCAGCTGCATGATAGAAGGGGAGAAGAAAATATATAAAGCAAAGTCTTCCTCAAAGAAAGATGCAAAAAAAACAGCAGCGTTTAAGATGCTTACCTATGTTTTGAAAAACTGTTAGCGGTATATTTTCAATGAAAGAAATTACCTTCATACAACGAATAGTTCAAAATAGCAAGATTTTACATTTTAACGGTTGCTTTTTCCCTTTCAATCATATAAAATGTCTAAGGATTGACAAAAATGTCATAAAGTACCAATGAGGAGGGAAAATTATGTTTTGTGGAAAATGCGGCAGACAGAATGATGATAATGCCAAGTTTTGTATCGGATGCGGACAACCGCTTAACGCAGCAGCGCCTGCACAGGCAGCAGCACCCGTAAATGCAGGAGCGCCTGCACAGGCAGCAGCACCCGTGAATGCAGGAGCGCCTGCACAGGCAGCGGCACCTGTAAACGCAGCAGTGCAGCCGAAGAATGCTGCACCTAAAAAGCAGCTTCCGGTGAAAACACTTATTATTGCAGCAGCGGCAGCAGTAGCGTTTATCATTGCCATTGTTGTGATTGCAATCGTGGCAATCAATGCAGGAAAGACCATTAACCTGGACAAGTATCTTACCATTGAGGCAAGCGGTTATGACGGATACGGAAATGCAAAGGTAACGATTGACTGGGATGCCATTGAGGCCAAGTATGGAAAGAAATTGTCTTTTACAGCAAAAGCCAAAAAGGAATACGGTGACTGGCTGAGTCTTACATCACCGATGGAACTTTTGGAATCCTATGTAAGCGTAAGTCTGGAACAGTACAACAATCTTTCCAATGATATGGAAGTAGCCTACACATGGAATGTCGATGAAGAACTGAAGGATTATGTGAAGTGTAAGGTGAAATACAAAGATTCTACCTATGTGGTAAGCGGACTGGAAGAAATAGGTACCTTTGATGCCTTTGAAGATTTATCCGTTTCCTTTACCGGAACGGCACCCAACGGTTGCATCAGCATGGAATACACTGGCTCCGAATTGAGCTATTATGATTTCCAGGCAAGCCAGATTGACGGACTTTGCAACGGCGATACCGTAACCATTACGATTAACGGTTCGGATATGTCCTACTATGCGCAGAATTTAGGCAAGGTGCCCGCAAGTCTTGAAAAGCAGTACACGGTAGAAGGATTACCGGAATATGTAGGAAGCTATGCTTCCCTTACGGAGGATTTCCTTAACAATGCAAAATCCGAAGCGGAAGACAGCATTTATGCGTATGCCGCAAATTCATACAATACGGCGACCTCTTTAACCGATCTGCAGTATGCGGGGTATGTTTTTGATTACATTAAAGATGGAAGCGGTTATGTGAACTATTACAATGATCTGTACGTGATCTATACCGGTACGGTTTCCAACTCCGAGGGAAGCTTTGCGGCGACCAAGGTATATTTCCCTGTCAGATTTACCAATATTCTTTTAGCAGACGGCACACTTTCCTACGAGGATAACAGAGGCGTTTGCGGCTCCACTTACTTCGGAAACAGCTGGTACAGCACCAGAGGTTACATCAATCCGCTGATTTGCTATATGGAAATCGTGGAAGCTAACCGTGACTATTACACCGCAGAATGCGGAGACGGCTTTGAAGTATATGCGGAATACGAAACCATTTCCCAGCTTTCCGATATCAGTGAGGAATACAAGCAGGCATTGTATGCGGATGCACAGGACCAGATTTTAAGCTATATTGCAAACAGCTACAATGGCGGTTCGACAGCAACAGATCTTGCTGTTAAGGGTGAATATCTTCTCCTTGCCAAAACACAGGGAACGGACTTCAGAAACAATAACCGTTATGTAGTGGTTTACTCTGCAACAGTCTCCAATTCCCAGGGAAAATTTGAAACTACAACGGTTTACTTCCCGGTGGAATACGACGGTATTGTGAAGCTGCCCGGAGATGAGTATATGACAACGGCATCTGTGGGAATGTTAGGTTACTCAACCTTTGCGGATAGCTGGTACAACACGAAGGGTTACATTGACGGTACACAGATGTACTCCGACATTGTGACATCCAACCGTGAAAACTATACCTATGAAGTATCCGAAGGACTTACAGAATTCGGAAACTAAAATAGTAAAATAGGCAAAGAAAAACCACATGACAATGAAAGTCCTCCTGAGCTGCTATGATGTAGAAATACAAAAGCAGATACAGGAGGATTTTTTATGGAAATTTCTATGATTTTATAGGATATTTTGTAGAAATTGTCCGGTAAAAAAAGAGAAAAATTTCGTTATGATAAAGGAAGGATGAAAGGCATAAGCTAAAACAGGGGGATTTCTTTATGCAGAATGGGAATTTTTTATTTGGATGCGGAGCATTTGACGTATTACGCTATGTGAATGCCACGGAGGAAAGCGAAAAAGAAAAATACGGTAAGCGGACAAAAGAGTGGCTTGCTTTGTTTAATTACGGAACACTGCCTTTTTACTGGGGAACTTACGAACCAAAAGAGGGAGATGTCAGACAGGCGGAAATGGATAAATGCGTGGATTTTCTTACGGCAAGAGGTGTTACCCTAAAGGGGCATCCGCTTTGCTGGCATACGGTATGCGCAGACTGGCTGTTATCCTACGATGACAAAACTATTTTTGAAAAGCAGTTAGAACGGATAAACCGGGAGGTAAGCCATTTCAAGGGAAAGATTACCTATTGGGACGTGATTAATGAAACGGTTATTTTGCCGGTATTTAATAAGTATGATAATGCAGTGAGCAGAATTTGTGCCCGGTACGGAAGGATGACACTGATAAAAGAGGTTTTTGCGGCGGCAAAGGCAGCAGACCCGGAAGCCCAGCTTTTAATCAATGACTTTAATACCACGGACAAATATGAGAAAGTAATAGAAGAGTGCCTGCAGGCCGGTGTGCCGATAGATGCCATCGGCATTCAGTCCCATCAGCATCAGGGGTATTGGGGGGCAAAAAAAATAAAAGAAGTCATTGAACGATTTTCCCGTTTCGGACTGCCGGTACATTTTACGGAAAATACCCTTCTGTCCGGTATGCTCATGCCGCCGGAAATAGAGGATCTGAATGATTATCAGGTAGAAAGCTGGGATACGGTACCGTTTATGGAAATAAGGCAACAGGAAGATCTGGCGGAAATGTACGGTATTCTCTTAAACAGCCCTTATGTGAAGGCGGCAACTTACTGGGATTTTGCAGACGGCGCATGGCTGAATGCGCCAAGCGGGCTGGTACGGGTGGACGGTACTCCCAAGCCTGCGTACGACAGGCTGAAAAGCATTGTGGAAAGCCGGCATGCTGTAAAATGACAAGAGGATTGAGAAAAAGGGAAGCAGAACGAAAAAAGTTTCTGCTTCCTTTTTTGCTGGAAAAACAGAGGAAAACAACGGCTGGGACGGAAGCTAAAAATGTTATGGCAAAAACAGGGAAGATAGAGTAAAATAGAAACATATGGTTTAAGAAAAGGAGCGGAAGAATAGTGAAGTTAGAGGAATTACTGGAAGGCGTTTCTTATCGGATTTTACAAAAGCCCGCAGGCACGCAGGAAGCAAAGGAAAGCGGTGCGGCGGATAAAGACATTGAGGAAAAGGATATCGTGGGAAAAGACATTGCGGAAAAGGATATTCCTGCCATCGTGTTTGACAACAGAAAGGTGACGGAGGGCTGTCTTTTTGTCTGCGTAAAGGGCATGAAGTACGACAGCCATGAGCATGTGGAGGAAATCGCGGCAGCAGGCGCAAAGGTGATTGTGGTGGAGCAGGAAATCACGCTGCCCGCCTACCCGGAAGTGACGGTGCTTAAAGTGGATTCCACCCGGTATGCCATGGCATTCATTGCGGCAGCCTGGTATCATCATCCCGCAGAAAAGATGAAGATTATCGGCATTACCGGCACGAAAGGAAAAACCACCACAACCTATCTGGTGAAGTCCATTTTAGAGAATGCGGGACATAAGGTAGGACTTGTGGGCACCATAGAAATCATTATCGGAAAGGAGCATATCCACGCCCAGAACACTACGCCGGAGTCCTACGTGCTGCAGGAGTATTTCAGCCGCATGGCGGAAGCCGGCTGTGACACTGTGGTCATGGAAGTATCTTCCCAGGCGCTGATGCTACATAGAACCCAGGGCTTTGTATTTGATTACGGTATTTTCACCAATCTGGAGCCGGATCACATCGGCGAAGGCGAGCATGCTTCTTTTGAAGAATACATGGCGTGCAAGGGACTTTTATTCAGACAGTGCAAGGTGGGCATTGTAAACGGCGATGACGTGCATTGTGATAAAGTCATTGAGGGGCACACCTGCAGCATTGAAAAGTTCGGACTTTCCGATAAAAATGATTTAAGGGCAACCAATCTGCATTTAGTAAAGAAGCCCGGCGAACTGGGCGTGGCATTTCGGGCAGAAGGCCTGCTCAATCTGGACGTGGAGGTGGCAACCCCCGGCAAATTCAGCGTTTACAATGCGCTGACCGCCATGGCTATCTGCAGACATTTCGGCGTGTCCGATGAAAATATTAAAAAAGCGCTGTTGGCAGCAAAGGTCAAGGGGCGTATCGAAATGGTAAAGGTGTCCGACAAGTTTACCCTGCTCATCGACTATGCCCACAACGCCATGGCTCTGGAGAGCCTGTTAAAGTCCTTAAAGGAATACGAACCCCACAGACTGGTGTGCGTGTTCGGCTGCGGAGGCAACCGTTCCAAAATCCGCCGCTACGAAATGGGCGAGGTCAGCGGCAATTTAGCGGACTTTACCATTATTACCTCCGACAATCCCCGCTTTGAGGAGCCGCAGGCGATTATCGACGACATCAAAACCGGTATGGCAAAAACCAATGGCAAATACATTGAAATCTGCGACAGAAAAGAAGCCATTGCCTATGCCATTGACCATGGAGAAGAGGGCGACATTATTGTGCTGGCAGGAAAGGGCCATGAGGATTACCAGGAAATCAAGGGGGTAAAATATCCCATGGACGAACGGAATCTGATTGCAGATATCTTAAAAGAGCGGGGCAGACAGGCATAAACACACGATTGGTGAGGAACGGCATGGAAAAATATGCGGATATCATTATTGACATCGCTCATGAAAAAGTAGACCGGCCATTTCAGTACCGGATTCCGGCATCCATGGAAAACGAACTGAAGGAGGGCATGTGCGTGAAAGTGCCCTTCGGTGCCGGCAATAAAGAACGCACCGGATACTGCGTTGCCATAAAGGACAAACCGGAATGGGACGTGGAAAAAATAAAGGATATCACGGAAATTGTGGAAGGGCATGTATCGGTGGAAGATAAACAGATGCTGATAGCGGCGTTCTTAAAACGCAACTACGGCTCCACCATGATACAGGCCATCAAGACGGTCATTCCGGCAAAAAAAGAAGTAAAAGCGGTGGAGCGGCGGTTTGTGCATCTGGCAGTTTCGGAGGAGGAGGCCAGAGAAGCCCTGCTTACCTTTACCCATAAAAAACAGGTGGCAAAGGTAAGACTGCTTGCGGAACTTCTGGAAACACCTACCCTGCCCATGAACTTAATCGCCGGTAAACTGCATGTAACGGGAACTACGGTAAAAGCACTGGAAAAACAGGGAATTGTTACGGTAGAGGTGGAGAGCAGCCTGCGTAATCCGGTGAAAATCACAAAGAAGGAAACCGGCAGAAACACTTTAAGCGCCGGACAGAAAGAGATTGTGGACACCGTGCTTTCCGAATTTGATGCGGGCGTCAGACAGACGTATCTGTTGCACGGCATTACCGGAAGCGGTAAAACGGAAGTATATATGAATCTGATTGAGGGCATGGTGGCACGGGGAAAACAGGCAATAGTGCTGATACCGGAAATTGCCCTCACCTACCAGACACTTCTCAGGTTTTACACCCGCTTCGGCGACCGGGTGTCCGTACTCAATTCCACTCTGTCCCAGGGCGAAAAATACGACCAGTGCGAGCGGGCAAAACGCGGGGAAATCGATGTGATGATAGGTCCCCGTTCGGCGCTTTTTACCCCGTTCCCCAACATCGGGCTTATCATTATGGATGAGGAGCAGGAGAGCAGTTACAAAAGCGAAAATGCGCCCAAGTACCACGCCAGGGAAGTGGCAGAAGAGGTGGCAAGGCTGCACGGAGGCAGTGTACTCTTAGGTTCGGCGACACCGTCCATGGAGGCGTACTACCGGGCAAAGCACGGCGAATATAAGCTGTTTACCTTAAAGGAAAGACTTACCGGCGGAAGCCTTCCTGCCGTGTATACCGTGGATTTGCGGGAAGAGTTAAAAAACGGAAACCGCTCCATATTCAGTGAAAAGCTAAAAGAGCTGATGACGGACCGGTTACGGAAAAAAGAGCAGATTATGTTGTTTTTAAACCGGCGCGGGTATGCGGGCTTTGTGTCCTGCCGGTCCTGCGGGCATGTGATGAAATGCCCCCACTGCGATGTGTCCCTGTCGGAGCACAAGGGCAGCCGGTTAGTCTGTCATTACTGCGGGTACAGCATACCAGCCGTAAAAAGGTGTCCCGAATGCGGTTCCCCGTATATTTCGGGATTTCGGGCGGGCACCCAGCAGATTGAGGACAAGGTAAAGGAAATGTTCCCGGAGGCAAGGGTGCTGCGCATGGATGCGGACACCACAGGCAAAAAGGAAAGCTACGAGGAAATTTTATCCGCTTTTGCCAACCGGGAAGCGGATATTCTGATTGGCACCCAGATGATTGTAAAGGGGCATGATTTTCCGCAGGTGACCCTGATTGGGGTGATTGCGGCGGATATGTCGCTTTCCGTGGGGGATTACCGGGCTTCGGAGCGCACCTTTGATCTGCTGACGCAGGCGGTGGGACGCGCCGGAAGGGGCAGCCTTCCCGGGGAGGCGGTCATCCAGACCTACCAGCCGGAGCATTACAGCATTGTGCATGCGGCGGCGCAGGACTACGAAGGCTTTTACGAAGAAGAAATCCTGTACCGGGAGCTTTTGCGTTATCCCCCTGCCTGTCATATGCTGGCGGTGCAGATTTTTGCCGCCAAAGAGGAAAACGGGCAGAAATTAGCGCAGATGCTGGCGGATACGGCGAAAAAATACGTAACGGAAACGGACAGTGTGGACAAAAGACTGTTAGTCATTGGTCCGGCACCGGCGGGGATAGGAAAACTTCATGATATTTTTAGATTTGTTTTCTATATAAAATACGAAAAGTATGATAAACTGATAGAGATAAAGGATGAGTTGGAAGCACAGGTACAGGGAATGCAGCTTAAAAACGAAAGCATGCAGATAGATTTTGACCCTGTAAATGCCTTTTGACAGATGGAAGGAGCTTAACGATGGCATTAAGAAAGATAAGAGAAATCGGCGACGATATTCTTAACAAGAAATGTAAAGAAGTAACGGAGATGACACCCCGTACCAGACAACTGATAGAGGATATGCTGGATACCATGTACGAAGCAAACGGCGTGGGACTGGCAGCGCCCCAGGTAGGTATCTTAAAAAGAATTGTAGTCATTGATACCACGGGCGAAGACCCTTATGTGCTGATTAACCCCCGCATTGTGGAGTCGAGCGGCGAACAGACCGGTCAGGAGGGCTGCTTAAGCGTGCCCGGTAAGTGCGGCGTGGTAACCAGACCCAACTATGTAAAGGCGGTTGCCCTGAACGAAGACATGGAGCCCATCGAAGTAGAGGGCACGGAGCTTTTAGCAAGAGCCATCTGCCACGAACTGGACCATCTGGACGGCCATTTGTATGTGGAAAAGGTAGAGGGCGAACTTCAGAACATGGAAGCAGAGGATGACGAAGAATGAAAATAGTATTTATGGGAACCCCGGATTTTTCGGTGGGCGCCCTGGAAGCGTTGCTGAAAGCCGGACATGAGGTGACGGCGGTGGTGACACAGCCGGACAAATGCAAGGGCAGAAGTGACAAGCTTATTTTTTCACCGGTAAAGGAATGTGCTCTGGCGCACGGCATTCCGGTGCTGCAGCCGGAGCGGATCAAACGCCCGGAAGCGGTGGAGGAGTTACAAAAATACCCGGCGGATGTGTTTGTGGTTGCCGCCTTCGGACAGATTTTGTCCAAAGAAATTTTAGACATGCCGAAGTATGGAAGCATCAATATCCATGCCTCCCTTCTGCCGAAGTACCGCGGCTCCAGCCCCATACAGTGGGCGGTTATTAACGGGGAAGAGGAAACCGGCGTCACCATCATGCAGATGGATGAAGGACTGGACACCGGCGATATTTTATACCAGAAGACCTTAAAGCTGGCGCCCAAAGAAACAGGAGAGTCCCTGTTTGAAAGACTGGCGGTTCTGGGAGCGGAGGCGATTGTGGAGGCACTGCCTTTGCTGGAGGAGGGAAAGCTTACCCCCATTCCCCAGAAGGAAGAAGAAGCCACAAAGACGGTCATGCTTAAGAAAACCATGGGCGAAATCGACTGGACGAAAAGTGCTGTGGAAATAGAAAGACTGGTAAGGGGCTTGAACTCCTGGCCCAGCGCCTATACCCATATGGGTGGAAAGCAGCTTAAAATCTGGGATGCGGATGTGGATAAGGACGCGGATGTTAAGCCCGGGGAAGTTGCGTTTGTGGAAAAACAGCGCTTTGCCGTAGGCTGCGGAGAGGGAATTCTCTGGATTAACAGCTTACAGTTAGAGGGAAAAAAGAGAATGGATACACAGGCATTCCTGCTTGGCAATACGGTTACACCGGGTATGCGGCTCGGATAAGGCAGCCGGTATTTTTGACATTATCTTTTTAGAAAGAAAGGAAGTGCAGCAGTATGTATGGTTATTATTGGGATCCCACGTACATTTTGGTTATCATAGGCGCCCTGATCTGTATGCTTGCCAGCGCCAATGTGGACGCCAGCATGCGGAAGTATAAACGGGTGCGGAATGCCCGCAACATGACGGGTGCGGAGGTGGCGCAGAGGATTTTGGAGGCAAACGGCATCTATGACGTCAGAGTAGAATGCCTGCAGTCAGGCGCTCTTTCCGGCGATCATTACGACCCGCGTACTAAAACCGTGCGGCTTTCCTATGAAAATTACAGTTTTCCGTCCGTGACGGCAGCAGCGGTAGCAGCCCACGAATGCGGACATGCGAAACAGGACAATGAGGACTATATGCCCCTGCGTATCCGTTCTGCACTGGTTCCGGTAGCCAATTTCGGCAGCCGTTTCGGTCTGCCCCTTGTCATACTGGGAATCATTTTGAGCTTTAACCAGATTTTAATCCAGATAGGTATCTGGATGTTTGCTCTGGCGGTGCTGTTCCAGTTTGTGACCCTGCCCGTGGAATTCAATGCATCCAGGCGGGGACTGGAAGCCCTGTCAAGTACCGGCATCCTGGGAATGGAAGAGGAAACCGGTGCGAAAAAGGTGCTCTTTGCGGCAGCTCTTACCTATGTGGCAGCGGCGGCATCCTCCCTGCTGCAGCTTTTGCGGTTGTCCATGATAAGCAAAAGAAGGGACTAAGCCATGGCAGCGGAAAATATCAGAGACATTGTGCTTTCCATGCTTCTTACGGTGGAAAAAGAGGAAGCCTATTCCCATCTTCTGGTGAAGGACGTACTGGAAAAGTACGACTATCTTCCGGGGCAGGAAAAGGCTTTCTTAAAGAGACTTTTTGAGGGAACCCTGGAGCGAAGGATAGAGCTGGATTATTACATCAACCAGTTTGCCAGCCTGCCGGTCAGAAAAATGAAGCCGCTTATCCGCAATATCTTAAGGATGAGCGCTTACCAGATTTTATTTATGGACAGTGTGCCGGATTTTGCCGCCATAAACGAGGCGGTGAAGCTTACGGACAAACATAAATTCCACAATTTAAAAGGCTTTGTAAACGGTGTGCTGCGGAAGCTTTCCGGTGGAAAGGAAACACTGAAAAAGCCGGATAAAAAGAATAAGGCGCTGTATTTATCGGTGACCTATTCCATGCCGGAATGGCTGGTAAAGCATTTTCTTACGGAGTACTCGTTTGAAGAGACGGAACAAATCTTTGCGGCGTTTATGCAGGTAAGACCGGTGACCATGCGTTTCAGGCTGGGACTTTCCGACAAGGAAAAGGAAGCCGTTATACGAGGTATGGAAGAGAAGGGCTGTGTGGTGGAACAGCATGCCTTTTTCCCCATGGCATATTACCTGAAAAACTGCGAGAATGTAACGGAGCTTCCCGGATTTGCGGAAGGGCTGTTTACCCTGCAGGATGTGAGCAGCATGGAGGCAGTGCTTTCGGCAGGCATAAAACCCGGCGACAAGGTACTGGATATCTGTGCGGCGCCGGGCGGCAAAACCGTGCTGGCTGCGGAGCTTGCCACAGAAAAAGGACAGGTGCTTTCCAGGGATGTCAGCGAAAAGAAAACGGTGCTTATTGAGGACTATGTAAACCGCATGGGACTTAACAATGTAACGGTGGAAGCGGCGGATGCCACGGTGTTCGATGCTTCTTTGGAAAATACTATGGATGTGGTGCTGGCGGATGTTCCCTGCAGCGGTCTTGGTGTTATGGGCAGAAAGCGGGACATCAAATACCGGCAGAAGGAAGAAGCTTTAACGGAGCTTCCGAAGCTGCAGAAGGAAATCGTGAAAAACGCGGTCCGTTATGTGAAGCCGGGCGGCATTCTTCTTTACAGCACCTGTACGTTGAACCGGGCGGAGAATGAAGATATGGCGGCCTTTATCGAAAAGGAACTTCTTATGAAGCCGGTGCTTAAAAATACCACGGCGGAAAAAGGCTATGTGCGTCTTACACCCCATGTGCAGGATACGGACGGCTTCTTTTTTGCCAGATTCAGGAAAGAAGAAAAATGACAGAGAAAAAAGATATCAAATCCATGCCCATGGAGACGCTGGCAGCGGAAATGGAAGCGCTGGGCGTGAAAAAATTCAGGACAGCGCAGCTTTACGACTGGATGCATGTAAAGCTGTCCCGGGGCTTTGACGAGATGAGCAATCTGCCCAAGGATTTCCGGGAAAAATGTAAGGAGCTATACACCTATACGGCGCTGATTCCGGTGGAGGTGCAGGAGTCCAAAATCGACGGCACGAGAAAATTCTTATTCGGACTTGCCGACGGCAATGTGGTGGAAAGTGTATGGATGAAGTACAAACACGGCAATTCCGTGTGTATTTCCTCCCAGGTCGGCTGCCGTATGGGCTGCCGGTTCTGTGCATCCACACTGGACGGACTGGAAAGAAATCTGACACCGGGGGAAATGTTAGACCAGATTTACGCCATTACCCGGTACACGGGGGAGAGGGTTTCCAACGTGGTGGTGATGGGAACCGGCGAACCCATGGACAATTATGACAACCTGCTTACCTTTATAAAGATGCTGACGGACGAACACGGGCTTCATATCAGCCAGCGCAATATCACGGTTTCCACCTGCGGACTGGTGCCTATGATGAAGAAGCTGGCGGAGGAGGAACTGCAGATTACGCTGGCACTTTCCCTGCATGCGGTGACGGATGAAAAAAGACAGGAATTAATGCCCATTGCCAACAAGTATTCCATTGCGGAGCTGATGGAGGCGTGCGACTATTATTTTGCCAGAACGGGACGCCGGATTTCTTTTGAATACAGCCTTGTGGGCGGCGTCAACGATACAAAAGAGGATGCGGAGGGGCTGATTGCCCTGGCGGGGAAACGGAACTGCCACATCAACCTGATACCGGTCAATCCCATCAAGGAAAGAGATTATGTGCAGTCGGAAAAAGAAGCCATTATGGCATTTAAGGGCAGGCTGGAAAAAAGCCATATCAATGTAACCGTCCGCCGGGAAATGGGACGGGATATCGATGGCGCCTGCGGACAGCTTCGGAGAAAGAAAATGCAGGAAAAGAAAGAACTGCAGTGAGTTTAGACACAGAGGACAAGGGAATACTATACTTGTCCTTTTTTCTTTATTGTGTTATTATGTATTGTACTATCGTTTTTTATACGAATATGAGGGAACACAAGGAGGCAGCGGGTGTTAACGACATTTTCCGAAACGGACATTGGAAGAAAGCGAAAAGTAAATCAGGATTATGTATATGCGTCTGCACAGCCGGTGGGCGTTCTTCCCAATCTGTTCATTGTGGCGGACGGTATGGGAGGACACAATGCCGGAGACTATGCTTCTAAAAGTACAGTGGAGACGATTATAAAAGAGGTGGAGAATACCCACGAAAAGTATCCCAACCGCATTCTGGACGACGCCATCAAAAAGGCAAACCACTACATTATCGAACTGGCGGAAAACTGCGAGGAATTAAGCGGCATGGGTACCACGGTGGTAGCGGCCACCATAGACGGCAACGAGCTTGTGGTTGCCAATGTGGGTGACAGCAGGCTTTATGTACTGGACGGGGAGCTTAAGCAGATTACCATTGACCACTCTTTGGTGGAGGAAATGGTGCGCATGGGCGGACTTGACAGGGCAGAAGCCAGAAATCACCCGAAAAAAAATATCATTACCAGAGCCATAGGAGCACTGGATACGGTCAGGGTTGACTTCTTTGAGGTGGAGCTGAAAAAAGGGGATATGGTTCTGCTTTGTTCGGATGGACTCACCAATATGCTTGAGGATAAAGAAATCGAAGAGATCTTAAAAGACAAGGGCAGTATGAAGGATAAAGCAGACAGGCTGATAAGCGCAGCCAATGAAAACGGCGGAAAAGACAACATCGCCGTGGTATTGATTGAACCATTTGCAGAAACGTAAGGAGTTAGGCATGATAAAGATTGGTATGATGATAGGAGACCGCTACGAGATACTCGAAAAAATCGGTACCGGCGGCATGTCCGATGTTTATAAGGCAAAATGCCACAAACTAAACCGTTTTGTGGCTGTCAAAGTACTGAAGCAGGAATTTTCGGAAAATGCTAATTTTGTGTCCAAATTCCGCGTGGAAGCGCAGGCGGCAGCAGGCCTTATGCATCCCAATATTGTAAATGTTTACGATGTGGGAGAGGAGAATGGCATCTACTACATTGTTATGGAGCTGGTAGACGGCATTACCTTAAAGAAATATATTGAGAAAAAAGTTAATTTATCCTATAAAGAAGCCGTGAGCATTGCCATCCAGGTATGTATGGGTATTGAAGCGGCTCACAACAATCACATCATTCACCGGGATATCAAGCCCCAGAACATTATCATTTCCAAGGAAGGAAAGGTAAAGGTTACGGACTTCGGTATTGCCAAGGCGGCGACCAGCAACACCATTACCTCCAATGTAATGGGGTCCGTGCATTACACCTCTCCCGAGCAGGCGAGAGGCGGCTTCAGCGATGAGAAGAGTGATGTGTATTCACTGGGTATTACCCTGTTTGAAATGCTGACCGGCAGAGTGCCGTTTAACGGCGAAACCACGGTGGCGATTGCAATTAAGCACATTCAGGAGCCCATGCCTTCCCCGAGGGAATTTGTACCGGACATTCCCATCAGCGTGGAGCAGATTGTCATGAAATGCTGCCAGAAGAGCCCGGACAGAAGATACCAGTCCATGGCGGAGCTGATAGAGGACTTGAAAAAAGCATTGCTTTACCCGGACGAGGATTTTGTGGTAATGCGTGACCCGGATGCGGAGGGCGCTACACGGAACGTGACGGAGCACGAAATGTCCCAGATTAAGAGACAGACGGAGCACAGGGACTATTCCGAAGACAATTTACGATTAAAAAGCGATACCATACCGCCGGAATCCGAAGAATACCAGGAAGAAGAATACGAGGAATACGGCAATCCCAAGGTGGAGAGACTGACGACTGTTCTTACCATTGTGGCAGGTATTGTCATCTGCTGCATTATCATTTTCTTTGTGGGCAAGATTACCAATATGTTCGGCTTCGGCAAGACACCCTCAGTGGGAGCGGAAAGCAGTGTGGCTGAGGACGGCGATACTGTGACGATGATTGCCGTATCCGGCATGAGTCTGGGAGAAGCACAGAGTACCTTAAAGAAAATGGGGCTCACGGTGCAGCTTTCCTATGCGGTATCCGATGTTTACGAAAAAAATATGGTTATCAGCGCAGATGTGGAAGAGGGAACACCTCTTGCCAAAGGAAGCGTGGTAACCCTTACCATCAGTACAGGTACGGAGGGCGTGGATGTGCCCAATGTATCGGGGCTTTCCTTTGAAGACGCCCAGAAGCGACTCAGGGATGCGGGCTTTGCCGTAAAGAAGACGGAAGGATACAGCTCCAATATTGAAAAAGGCTATATTATTACCCAGTCGCCCGCAGGCGGAGAAAAAGCGCCCATGGGCAGCGAGGTAACGGTCAAGGTAAGCCGCGGCCAGGAAGACTATACCGTGAAGGTTCCCAACCTCTTAGGACTGCCGGAGGACGAAGCGGTAGCCCAGCTGATTGAGGCGGGACTTACCGTGGGAAGTACTTCCTATATCAGCTCCAACGATTATGTGGAGGGCCTGGTATGCTACCAGAGCTATTCCATTGACTCCTATGTGGAGCCCGGCACCGCCATTGACATCAAGGTCAGCACCGGTGCGGAAGCCGTGACCTACCGTTACAATGCCAGCATTGAAGCGCCTACCAAGGAAGAGGCGCCGGACTATGTGGCAGGCACCACGGTTGGCGTTACTCTTGTGGTGGAGGACGGCAAAAAGCTTTTGGATACGGCAAATGCCACCTTCCCGCTTTCCGTAAACTTCCACGGACTGACATCTCCGAGAGGCACCATTACCTTCTCGTACACCGTGACGACGGACAGCCAGACAGTTACCAATGAATCAGGAGAAACGACAGTGATTCCGGGTACTATTGAGAACCGCTCCTTCACCAGAGAAGTAGAATTTGAACGGGAATAATAACACAATATGGGTTAATTTATGCAGGGAAAAATCATAAAAGGAATTGCGGGATTTTATTATGTGTGCGTCACAAATCCCGCAGAGGATACAACCGAAATTTACGAATGCAAAGCCAAGGGCATTTTCCGCAAGGACGGAACCAAGCCTCTGGTGGGGGATGATGTGGAAATGGAAGTGCTGGACGAGGATGCCGGAAAGGGCAATATCCAAAAGATACTTCCGAGAAAAAATGCACTCATCCGTCCGGCGGTAGCCAATGTGGACCAGGCTCTGGTTATTTTTGCAGCGGCAAAACCGGCGCCGAATTTTAATCTGCTGGACCGTTTCCTGATTATGATGGCAGAGCAGGAGCTTCCCTGCATTATCTGTTTTAACAAGCAGGACATCGTGGACGAAGAGGAGAGGAAGAAGCTGACCGCTATCTACGAAGACTGTGGCTGCCGGGTGGTGTTTGCCAGTGCCACAAAGGGTGAGGGTACCGAAGAAATCCGGGAGCTTTTAAAAGGAAAGACCACTACGGTGGCGGGACCCAGCGGTGTGGGTAAATCCTCCATGGTAAACAGTCTTTGCGGGAACACCTACATGGAAACCGGGGAAATCAGCGAAAAGATTGACAGAGGAAAACACACTACCCGCCATGCGGAGCTATTACTCATCGGTCCTGACACCTACATTGTGGACACACCCGGCTTCAGTTCCCTGTCCGTATTTAATATGGAAAAAGAAGAACTGAAAGACTTTTACCCTGAGTTTGCAAAATATGAGGACGAATGCCGGTTCCGCGGCTGCAGCCATATAAACGAGCCGGACTGCGGCGTAAAAAATGCCTTACAGAACGGTAACATCAGTCCCATGCGCTATGGAAATTATGTGCAGATTTACGGGGAGCTAAAGTCACAGAAGAAGTGGAAATAAAAAGATTGAAAGGAAAGTAAAAAAGGGCTTTCCTTTTTTTACTTTTTCCTGTATAATTAAAAATCATCCTACGTGGGTGATCTGAATATTCTATACGCAATACTTTACATAAGTCATGTAAAATCCCAAACAAATCAAAAGAAAACATCCCAACTTCATAGGAGGAAAAGATGAGAGAAAAGTATGAATCGCTGGCTCTTACACAGTTAAAGGAGCTTGCAAAAGTCCGGGGCATCAAAGGTGTGTCTGCCATGAAAAAGAACGATGTGGTAGAAGCCATGCTTGCTTTGGATGAGAAAGAAAAGACAGAGAAAGAAAAGACAGAGAAAGAAAAGCAGGACAAGGCTGAAAAGCCTGCAATAGATGAGCAGTCTGTGAAAGCGGAAAAAACGCACAGAGCGGAAAGTACCGAGAAAATCAGCGCCTATGAAGCGGGCAGCTTTCCTTCCGACCTGGACAGCGGACAGGAAGCCAACGGTATCCTCGAGGTTATGCCGGACGGCTACGGATTTATCCGGTGTGAAAATTACATGCCGGGCGACCATGACGTATATGTGGCTCCCAGTCAGATAAGAAGATTCGGCTTAAAGACCGGAGATATCCTGATTGGTAACAAGAGAACAAAGACCCAGCAGGAAAAATTCAGCGCCCTGCTTTACATTAAATCAGTAAACGGTTTTACCCTGGAGGAAACCTTAAAGCGCTCCAACTTTGAGGAAATGACTCCTATTTTCCCGGATGAAAGAATTAAGCTTGAGGTTCCCGGTGGCAGCATGGCAATGCGTGTCATGGATCTTGTGAGTCCCATCGGTAAGGGACAGAGAGGTATGATTGTATCTCCGCCCAAGGCAGGTAAGACAACCTTATTAAAGCAGGTAGCCAAATCCATTCAGAGAAATGAACCGAACATGCATATGCTTATTTTACTGATTGATGAGCGTCCGGAAGAAGTAACCGATATCAAGGAAGCCATTGAAGGACCGAATGTGGATGTTATTTATTCCACCTTCGACGAGCTGCCGGAGCATCATAAGAGAGTATCCGAAATGGTTATCGAGCGCGCCAAGAGACTGGTGGAGCACGGTATGGACGTGGTTATCCTGCTTGACAGCATTACCCGTCTGACGAGAGCCTACAACTTAGTGGTATCTCCCAGCGGAAGAACCCTTTCCGGCGGTCTTGATCCCGGAGCCCTGCATATGCCGAAGCGCTTTTTCGGCGCAGCGAGAAATCTCCGCAACGGCGGCAGCCTGACCATTTTGGCAACGGCGTTGGTTGACACCGGATCCAAGATGGACGATGTGGTATACGAAGAATTTAAGGGTACCGGCAACATGGAAATCGTTCTGGACAGAAAGCTTTCCGAAAAGCGAATTTTCCCCGCTATCGATTTGCAGAAATCCAGCACCAGAAGGGAAGACCTCCTGCTTAGCGAGGATGAGCTGGAAGCGGTCAATATCGTGAGAAAATCCCTGAACGGCTTAAAACCCGACGAAGCAACGGACAGAATCCTTGATATGTTCTCCAAAACCAGAAACAATCAGGAGTTTGTCAATATGTCAAAAAAAATGAAGTTTATATAAAAAATACTTGCAAAGACGGACACAACATGATACACTAAATTCGCTGTTTGTGGTTCCATAAGCAGTGCGGATGAGAACAAGATTTAATTTACATTAACTATAGAGAGGTGAAAAAGATGAAAGAAGGAATCCATCCCCAGTATTATCAGGCAACCGTTACCTGCAACTGTGGCAACACTTTTGTAACCGGTTCCACCAAACCTGAAATCCACGTAGAAGTTTGCTCCAAGTGCCATTCATTCTACACAGGTCAGCAGAAATCTGCAAGAACTGACGGACGTATCGACAAGTTCAACAAGAAATACGGCGTGGAAAGCAAATAGTTTTTCCATAAATAAGATTTCCAAAAGGTTGAGGTGTATATCTCAACCTTTTATGGTATATGCACATATTGTGCAAAGGAAATAACAGTGGAAAGGAAATGTTATGGCAAAGAAAAAACATAGCCACTATTCCGGTATCGGCGGACAGGCCGTTCTGGAAGGTGTTATGATGAAAAATAAAGAAAAGTATGCCGTGGCAATCAGAAAGCCAAACGGAGAAATTGAAGTGGAGCTGGAAAACCATCAGGGTGTGGGCGGCAACAGCGTTTTCAAGAACCTGCCTTTTATCCGCGGCATTTTTAATTTCATCGATTCCATGGTTTTGGGGACCAGATGCCTCAATTTTTCGGCAGAGTTCTATGAGGACGAAGAAGAACAGGAAACGAAGTTCGATAAGTTTTTGAATAAAATTACCGGCGGTAAGGCGGAAAAGGTACTTTCTGCTTTTGTGGTGGCGTTTTCCGTTATTTTAGCAGTGGCGATTTTTGTTGTGCTGCCGTATTTTATTACTTCCTTATTCAAGGCATATGTACGCAGCAGCATTTTAATGACGATTATTGAAGGCTGTATCCGTATTCTCATTTTCCTTCTGTATGTGGTGGGCATTTCCGCCATGAAGGATATCAAGAGATTATACATGTATCACGGCGCGGAGCACAAATGCATCAACTGCATCGAAAGAGGAAAGCCCCTTACCGTGCGCAACGTTATGCGCAGCTCCAGACTGCACAAAAGATGCGGCACCAGCTTTATGTTCTTTGTACTGTTTATCAGTATTATTTTGTTTTTCTTTATCCAGGTGAGCAATCCGGTATTGAAGATTGTGCTTCGTGTTCTGCTTATTCCCGTGATTGCCGGTATTTCTTATGAAATTATCCGTCTGGCGGGAAGGAGCGACAACATTTTCATAAAGATTTTGTCCGCACCTGGCATGGCAATTCAGAAGCTGACCACCAAGGAGCCCACAAAGGATATGGTGGAAGTGGGTATTGCTTCCGTAGAGGCAGTGTTTGACTGGAAGAAATTTCTGATTGAAGAATTCAACTATGACCCTTCTTATTTTGAAGAGGAGTCGTCGGAGAATACCGAAGAGGATGAACAGGCATGACCTACCGTGAGTGTTATGAATACGGAAGAAACGTGCTGAGGAAAGCTTCTGTTCCGGATGCAGATCTGGATGCCAGACTGCTTTTGGAATTTGTCTGTCAGACCTCTTACAACGACTTGCTGCTTTACGGAGACAGGGTAGTGGAAGAGGAGCGGGCTTCTTCTTATAAAATGCATATTCAGAAAAGGAAGGAAAGAGTACCCTTACAGCAGATTACCGGTGAACAGTATTTTTGCGGCTATCCTTTCTTTGTGAATGAAAATGTACTGACACCGAGAGCCGATACGGAAATCCTGGTGGAAGAAGCCTTAAAGAAACTGAAAGCCGGCGACAGCATTCTGGACATGTGCACCGGCTCCGGCTGCATTCTGCTTAGTCTTCTGCTTATGAAAGAGGGCTGCAGGGGCATCGGCGTGGATTTGTCGGAGAAAGCCCTGCAGGTGGCGGAGAAAAACAGGCGGCAACTGCTCCCGGAGAAGACGGACTGCGTATTTTTACAGAGCAATTTGTTTGAAGCTCTGCCGGAAGAAAAGTTTTCCCTTGTGGTTTCCAATCCCCCGTATATTAAAACGGCGGATATAGAAGAGCTGATGCCGGAGGTAAAGGACCACGAACCGAGGATGGCGCTGGACGGTGAGGCGGACGGTCTGTTCTTTTACCGTAAGATTGCCGGGGAGGCAAAGCGGTATCTTACAAAAGGCGGCTATATCCTGTTTGAAATCGGTTTCGACCAGAGAGAACAGGTTTGCGGTATATTAACGGAAAATGGTTACTGCGAAGTAGAGGCGCGTAAAGACTATGCTGGACTTGACAGAGTAGCCATGGGAAGAATGGAGTAAAGAGATGTTTGATAAGTTAGATGATTTATTAAGACGATACGAAGAAATTATGAATGAGCTTCATGAGCCGGATGTGGCAAACGATCAGACCCGTTTCCGCAAGCTGATGAAGGAGCAGAGCGATTTGACTCCCATCGTGGAAGCTTATACCGAATACAAAAAATGTAAGCAGGATGTGGAAGATTCCATCCAGATGCTGGAAGAAGAAAATGACGAAGAAATGCGTAAGATGCTGAAGGAAGAGCTTTCCGCCAGCAAGAAGCGCATTGAAGAATTAGAGCAGGAGATGAAGGTACTTCTGCTTCCCAAGGACCCCAACGATGACAAGAACGTTATCGTGGAAATCCGCGCCGGCGCCGGCGGTGACGAGTCTGCTCTGTTTGCAGCGGAAATTTACCGTATGTATGTGCACTATGCGGAGAGTCAGAGATGGAAGGTTGAGCTTGTGAGCATGGATGAAATCGGCATCGGCGGCATGAAGGAGGTTACCTTTATGTTGAACGGACCGGGAGCCTACTCCAAGATGAAATACGAAAGCGGCGTGCACCGTGTGCAGAGAGTTCCCGAAACCGAAAGCGGCGGACGTATCCATACCTCCACCATTACCGTTGCGGTTATGCCGGAAGCGGAAGATGTGGATGTTGTCATCGACGACAAGGATATCCGAATTGACGTTATGCGTGCTTCCGGTAACGGCGGTCAGTGTGTCAACACCACGGACTCTGCCGTGCGACTGACCCACTATCCTTCCGGTATTGTGGTTTACAGCCAGACCGAGAAGTCCCAGATTCAGAACAAGGCAAAGGCATTCGCGCTGCTGCGTGCCAAGTTATACGACATTGAACAGCAGAAAGCCCATGATGCGGAGGCAGAACTTCGAAGAAGCCAGGTCGGCACCGGCGACCGTTCCGAGAAAATCCGTACCTATAATTTCCCGCAGGGACGTGTGACGGACCACCGCATCGGACTCACTCTCTATAAGTTAGACAAAATCATGAACGGCGACATTCAGGAAATCATCGATGCCTGCATCGCCGCCGACCAGGCTGCCAAACTGGCGAAGATGAATGAAAATTAAAAAAAGAGGATAAAAATCAGCTCTTAAATTTTCACAGAGCTGATTTTTTATCGCTCAAAAAACAATGTAGTGCATTTCCTTTATAATGCATATTGTGGTCAAATGAAAAAGTAAATTCCAATTAGATGCATTTTAAGCTCGTATTTTCGAT